>ERZ857629.588-NODE-588-length-48568-cov-10.066601_pt1 | contig 48568 bp, 45 predicted proteins | sample MGYA00519700_ERZ857629 | MGnify/ENA primary metagenome ERZ857629 (study PRJEB31778, sample SAMEA3449351) | human gut metagenome | biome: human gut; feature: human-associated habitat; material: faeces | place: United Kingdom | collected 2010/2012 ... | reverse complement strand
CCACAATGCGCGGAATGTGCGCTTCTTGTTACGACGGTCACGATATGCGTATGTCAAACCCTTCTCCCAAGTGTTCTTGGCTACGGTCCAGACATTCTTACGCGCTCCATAGTAACCACGTGTAAGCTTTAAAATTCTTTTTCTTTTTGCTCTTGAAGCAACATGATTTACTGATCTTGGCATAGTTTCTTCTTACTTTAAATGTTAGACAATAGGGATTAACGGAGACACAGCAAATCGCGAACCTGCTTCATGTTGCTACCGTCAACAATTGCAGTGTGAACCAAATTACGCTTCTGCTTCTTTGTTTTCTTAGTCAGGATGTGACTGTGGTAAGCGTGATGTCTCTTAATCTTACCTGTACCAGTGAAACGAAATCTCTTCTTTGCACCGGAGTTTGTCTTTACTTTTGGCATTTTTTTAATGTTTTAATTAGTTATTTATTATAGCGGTGGCAACGTATATACCACGACGTTACGCACCTTGTTATTTCTTTTTTTCAATTCCTATGGAATTAATCGTTCTTCAGCTTTTTCAAAGCATCGGCTCCATTCTTGGCATTTGCGAAAAGACCTCCATTTGCAGGATTGCTTTCTGTTGCCTCTGTCGCTACAGCTTTATTGCTTTCACTTTTGGCTTCTGCTTCGCGACGCTCACGATCCATCTTCTGCTGGCTCTTCTTTGCCACACCGGCTTTCTTTGGAGAAAGATAGAGAAACATCTTCTTTCCTTCAAGTGCAGGCATCTGCTCTACCTTACCATATTCCTCAAGGTCGTTTGCAAAACGGAGCAACAACACTTCACCCTGCTCTTTGAAGAGAATTGAACGTCCACGGAAGAACACGAATGCACGTACCTTGTTTCCTTCTTCCAAGAATTCCTTGGCATGCTTGAGCTTGAAGTTATAGTCATGGTCATCAGTCTGAGGTCCGAAACGAATTTCCTTAACCTCCTGCTTAACCTGCTTTGCCTTCAACTCCTTTGCACGTTTCTTCTGCTGATAAAGGAACTTGCTATAGTCGATGATTCGACAAACTGGCGGTTGGGCATTCGGAGAAATCTCTACCAAGTCTACACCTTTGTCCCTTGCTATATCAAGAGCCTGTCGTGTAGGCATTACGGTTGAACCATCGTCTCCAACTACTCGCACTTCCCTGACGCGAATCTGCTCGTTCACGCGGTACTGATTTTTCATTTTGTCATTCTTCATTCGGCTATTTTACGTTAAGCGGCTGCAAAGTTACAATTTTTAAATGTAACTTGCAAAATTATTCTTTCATTTTTTCTTTCTATTTAATGAAATATCAAAGATTTATAGTTTTATCCGCTACCCAAGCCGGGCAACAAAGAAAATGAGTACATAAAAATCCCCGTCACAGTAAAGTGACGGGGATGGAATTTATAAAGTTGTTATATTAACTTCTTTATTACTTTGTGTTGTCGTTGAATGTAGCAACACGGTTGAACTCAACCTGCTCGAAGAGCTTGTCTGTTGCACCCATACCCTTAGTTGTAAGGCGGTCAGCAGAGATCTTGTACTTCTTAACGAGGATATCCTTAACAGCTGCTGCGCGCTGCTCAGAAAGCTTCTGGTTCAGTTCCTTAGAACCCTCTGGAGATGCATAACCCTTGATTTCAACGTTAGCATCCTTGTGGTTCTTCATATACTGAGCGATGAGCTCGATGTTAGCAAGCTGTGACTTTTCAACAACAGACTTACCCTGACGGAAGATTACTGTAGGCTGCAAGTTTGTAGCTGTAGCAGGCTTCTCATACTTAGGCTTCTTGTTGCACTCGTCAAGAGCGTTCTGGAGGTCAGCGATACGCTTGTTCTTGGCAGCAAGCTCTGAATCCTTACCGTTAAGGTCGTTGCGGAGATCATTGATCTTAGCGTTCAAGCCATCAATCTCAGACTGGTCGCGGAGCTGAGCAACTGTGAAGTTGTGTGTACCGTTAGAGTTCTTGAACTTGTAAACGACACCTGCGTTGAGCTGGAAGTCAGCATAGTTAGCATCGTAGCGAACACCCTTCTGAGCCCCCTCAAGGTTCCATATTACTGCTGGCTCAATGTAAATCTGCCATGCCTTTGCCTTACCGAGGTTGAAAGCAAAGTCTACACCTGCCTTTGATGTCAGGAAGTCTACCTTGTCACATGTATTCCAGTTCCTCGCCACCAAATACATGACCCCAACCAAGGCCATAAACACCGCTCACCTCGAATGTGCGAGGAGCACCCTTATAACCACCGAACCAGTTGCTGAAGTTTACTGTAGCAATCAAAGAGGTGTTCATAGAAGTAATCAAAGTGTTTGTTACATTAGCAAACAGGTTGTTACCTGTGCGACCTGTATGATGGAGGTCAGCGAAGTAAACATTGCTCTCAGCAGCGAGACCGAATACAGGAGTGAAATAGCGACCTACGCGGATACCTGCGTTAGGAGTGATATCCTTGAGCCATGTACCGCCACAGCCGAGCTGTGAAGGATGAATACCTGTTGCAAGACCACCGTTTACACCGATGTACCAATTGTCAAAAGTCTTACTCTCAGTAACTGTCTGAGCAGATGCGGAAACTGCCAAAGCAGCAGCAGCGCACAAAGTAAAGAATTTTTTCATGTTCTTAATCTTTAAAATTAATTATAAATACAGTTTTTACAATCTTTCTACATTCTTGAAGTGCAAAGTAAAACATTTTTCTGATAACAGCCAAACTTTTCTTAACAAATTTATTGCACAAGCTAACTTTTTGCGCAAAATAGTGCAAGAATATCCACCTTATACCTATATATATTAATAAGCATTCAATATTTGTAAATATATATATTATATAATCTATAAAAGTATAGCCCATGTTAAGTAGATTTAAATAAACTATCATAAAGAATAATGAATATGATATTAATATTATTCCCAGTAATATGAAAAATATTTTTTTTATCATAATAAATTATATTTATTTATTATATATTTTAGTATATAATTAAAAGATAAGGAGGATGTGATGGAATTACTTAAATATTTATTTTTAGGATTAATACAAGGGCTTACTGAAACAATACCTATTTCTTCTAGTGGACACTTAATGATATTAAAAAGATTAATTGTTTTAGATGTTGATTTTGATACTATTGCTACTATTACTAATTTTGGATCTTTAATTGCTATTATTATATTATTTTGGAATGATATAAAAACTTATATTGTTAATTTCTTTAAGTATCTTGGTACTAAAAAGAAAGAATATAAAAGTGATTATATGTACTGTTGGTATATAGTTCTTGGATGCATTCCTGCTGGTATTATGGGACTTGTTGTTAGTAAACTTGAACTATTTGCTAAAATAGAAAATAATATTAAAATAGTTGGTTTATCTTTGATAATTACTTCTATACTATTATTTATTATTAGAAACTTTAAGGGTAAAAAATCAGATAAAGAACTTGGTGCTAAAGATGCATTAACAGTTGGATGTTTTCAAATATTAGGGTTATTTCCTGGTATTAGTAGAAGTGGTTCTACAATAGTTGGTGGTATGTTCTCTGGACTTAAGAGAGATACTGCATTTAAATATTCATTTATGCTTTATATACCAATTAGTATAGCTGCTATGGCTCTTGAAATAACTAAAATTAAAATAAGTCATGAACTTATTATATACTATCTTGGTAGTGTTATTGTTTCTATGGTAGCTACATTACTTGTAACTAAATGGTTTAGAAAGATTGTTAGTGAAGGTAAACTTATATATTTTAGTATATATTGTTTAATAGTAGGATTACTTGTCTTATTATTTATGTAAAAGAGATTTATTCTCTTTTTTATTATAGTTAAAAAATAGAAGATTTATGTCTTCTATTTTTGTTGTATCACTACAGATATTCTTGCTGTTCTTGATGTATATGATAGTTTTAAATCTTTTCCTGTTACTGTTACAGGTACTTCAAATGTTCCTGCTCCTAGGTCTGATAAATCTACATATGCTTTTATATCTTCTGGTTTTAGTGAGTTTAGAAGTGAACTTGTACCTTTTACTACTACATCTACTTTAGTATCTTTTTCACTACTTGCTAGTGCTTTATATTTTGATGTGTCTAGGTTTTCAAACTGAAGTGGTATATCTTTAAACTCTTTTGATGTTTCTGTTTCCATTTTTACTTTAATTGTAACTACTGTATCAGATATTGACCTTGCTCCAGCAGGTTTTGGTATATTTGCTTGATACGTTTTATCTTCACTAAGACCATTTACATCTATTTCAACTTTAATTTCATCTACATTCTCAAGTACTTTATCTTCACCATATATAGTTACTGAAGTTACATTTGATGTTATGCTACTAATTGCACTACCACTTGCTACTTCTCCTACTGGTACTATTTTAACTGGTACTGTTTTACTTGGTGAAGTTATTACTACTGTTGCTGATACTGTATTTGGTACTAATTCTATATCAGGTATTTCTGTACCTTTTTCATCATATGCAACTAATTTTACTTTATCAAGTGTATATGTTCCTCCAGAAGTAGTATTTATAGCATTTACATCTATTATAGCTTTAACACTTGCTACTGTAGATAATTTTTCTTTATATGATTTAATTGTTACTTCATCTCTATCTAATGTTACAGAACTAATTACTAGTTTTTCATCTAACTTATCAGTATTTAATATATCTTTTGTAAGTGTTCTCATATCACTTACTTTATTTCTTATTACTACTGTTAACTGAGATGGATCTAATTTATAATCAAGTGCTTTTATTGGGTTATTATATTTTAAACTAACTTTATGTGTTCCTTCTCCAAGTCCACTTAAATCTATAGATAATTTGTGATCTCCTAGTTGTTTTGCTAAATATAGATTACTTTTATTTCCCATAAGAATTATATCTGCTGATTCTGGTATTCCTTCTACAACATAAGCTTCTTCATTATATTCAACATTTATTTTTTGTCCTGAGAGTACTACTGATTCTGTTGCAACTAGATTTATTGTTTTTCTATCTATTGCATAGAATGCTGCAAATGCAAATATTAATGATAAATATACAAGTGTTCTTGGATTATTCATTATTTTATCAAATCTATTTGATTTTAATCCACTTATTTTATCTGTTATAAAGTATACTAGTTTAGATAGTGGTGTCACTATTATTAAATCTATTACTTTATATATTCCTTTAAATACTTTTTTAAAGAATTTTTTTATTTTATTTAGCAGTTTCTTCATTTTCTTCATCACCTTGCCTTTCTATTTCATTATCGGCTTCATAGAATGTTTCTTTTTTAGGCTGTAATTCTTCAAATAATAGCATTCTTACATCATCAAGTGATAAATTGTAATTTAATTCACTTCTTACCGCTACTGATATTCTACCTGTTTCTTCACTTACTACTACTGCTATTGCATCGCTTACTTCACTTATACCAAGTGCTGCTCTATGTCTTGTTCCAAGTCTTTTTGATATTGATTGATTCATACTTGTTGGGAATACTGATCCTGCACAAGTTATTTTATTTCCTTGTATTATTACTCCACCATCATGTAGTGGGTTATTTGGAAAGAATATTGATATTAATAGTTCACTTGTTATATCAGCATATAGTTTAGTTGCTGGTTCAATATACTGTGCTAAACTATAATCTCTTTCTATTACCATAAGCGCACCTATTCTATTTTTCTTTAAGTATTCAATAGCGTTACACATTTCATAAACTACTTTTTCTCTTTCATCAACTGTTAGAGTTTTGTGTCTTCCAAGAAGTTGACTTCTTCCAATGCTTTCAAGTCCTGTCCTTATTTCAGGCTGGAATATTATTATTAAAGCAAGAGGCGCCCAACTTATTACATATTCTAGTAGTGTACCAATTGTTTTAAGATTTAAAACATTACTTACTATTTTTAATAATGCTATTATAACTACTCCTTTTAATATAAGAGCTAGTTTAAAATTATTTCTACAATATTTTAGTATTTTATAAAACAAATACCAAACTATCATTATATCTATAACGCTTGTAATTATATCTTTAACTGTTACATTCATACATCCTCCATTAGTACAATAATATTATACTATATTTTAGTTATCTTTTCTATATTTATATACTTTATAATACCATATATGATTTGGTTTGTTATAGTTATTTAGTTATATTTACATTTAATAATGTAAAATAAAAGAAGCTATTTTGCTTCTACTATCATTTTAATTGCTGTTTTTTCTTTTCCGTCTATCATTATGTCATAAAATGCTGGAGTACATATTAGGTTTATACCAAGAGGTGCTACATATCCTCTTGCTATAGCAAGTCCTTTAATAGCTTGATTTATGGCTCCTGCTCCTACTGTTTGTATTTCAATACTTTTGTTTCCTTCTCTAAATGCATTTGCTATACTACCTGCTACTTTTTGTGAAATGCTTTTACTTGATACTTTAATAATATCCATATTTTTTATTCACCTCATTAATATATATGAAGTAATTAAAAAATAATGCAATAAATATTCAATATAAAAGTCAATCCTCTATTACCAATTTTTGTAGTGAAGGATTGACATCTTTAATAATTTTATGATTTAAATTATTTTTTGTTTATCTTTTTTGGTTTAGTATCTTTTATTTTTTTTATTTCTTCTGGTTTTATATTTTTAGTATCTCTATCATTTATTAAATCTTCAAAATATTTATTTATTTTAGGTATTCTAAGTAATAAGATTAAGCCTATTTCTATTAATGAAAATATTCCAAATACTAAGAAATAATAACCTAATATTAATGTTTGCATTGTTTGGGATTTAAATAGATTTTGTAGTACTAAGAATCCTAATAATACTAGCATTATTGTGACTCCTGCTTCTGCAAAAGAGTTTATATTTTTTTCTTTAGATAATTTAATAGTATGATATCCTTTATTTAATACTACTAATAGCGAATATATTAGTATTGCGTATCCTAATGCTTTACCTGTATCTTCAGTGTATGCATTAAATGTAATAAATGTTCCTGTAGCTATATTTATAAGTCCTAGAAATAAGAACTCATAGTTACCTTTTCTTCTATTTATGAAATAAGCTATTAGGCTAAAGAAGCCTATTGTATAGAATATTACTGGAGCATATTCTATTGGTTTTAATTCCTCTATTTGTGGGAATCTTATTAGTAAATAACCTATTAATACATATACAAAGTATAACATTACATCTACTGCTAAATGTGTTTTATTGCTTTCTTTTATTATTTCTGTTTTTGTTCCTTTTAATGATTTTTTCATTCTTACTCCTTATTTTCTTTTTTCCTTTTTATTTCTGGTTCATCTGCATATTCAAAGAAGCCAAACTTCTCATCAAAGAACTCATATATTACTTTAAGTATTGCTACTACTGGAGTTGCGATTACCATTCCTATAATACCAAAGAAATATTCGAATACTATTAATGATATTATTATAGTAATTGGACTTAAGTTCATTTTTTTACTCATTATAAGTGGTTGTAGTAAGTTTCCATCTATTGTTTGAACTACTAATATAAATATAAGAGTTAGTGTTCCGATTAGTGGACTTTCTGCGAATCCTATAGCTCCTGCTACTGCTGCTCCCATGTATGGTCCTATATATGGAATTAAGTTTGTAACCACACATATAAATGATATTAATACTGGTGCATTTAATCCTATTAAACTAAATCCTATAATAGAAACAACAAATAATAATAAACTTAACCATAATGTTCCATTTACAAATGAGAATAATGATTCACTTAATCTACTAGCAAGTACTTTAACTTCTTCTCTATATTTTTTAGGGAATAATTTAATGAAATTATCTTTGAACTTATCATAATCAAATAGTATATAAAATCCTAAGATTAAACTTAATAATATTTTACCTATTCCACTTGCTAAAGCAGATACTATATTCATAGCTGTACTTGGAAGTCCTTTTTCTATGTCTTGAGCAAATGTATTTATTTTAAGCATAAATGTTGATTTAATATTATCTAGATTTTGAAGTGATAGATTAGATAATTTTAAGAATATGTTATCTATCCATCCTTTTACATCTTCTACTATATTAGGAACTGCCGCTAAAATATCTGATATTTGTGTTCCAAGTGATGGAATTGTAAATGCAAATATTAAATATATTCCAACTACTAATACTAAGTAAGATATAATTACAGATATAGTTCTATTTATACCTCTTTTTTGTAATTTTTGTACCATTGGATTAAGTAGCCAAGCAAGCAAGAATCCTATGAATAATGGAGATATCATGCTTAGCATTTTACCAATGAATGATAATATTCCCCATTCTTTAAATATTAATGAAACTACATATACAAGTAATATAATAAATAAAATATATAAGATACTAAGTATTCTATTACTTGTGATAACTAGTTCATTTACTTTTTTAGTATTTACTTTTCTTTCGTCTTTATCTTTGTTAAACATTTTTCTTCACCCTATATTAATATTACCATATTTTATTAAAAAAATATACTTGTAGAACTATTTTTAAAGGAATAGTTATTCTTTTTATAAATCTTCAATATTTACTTTATGGTTTATTTGCTTATCTTTAACTTCATTATTAACTTGCAGATTAATATTATTTGTTAAGTCTTTGTTCAATAAAAGTTTTTTATCATAGTTTTTCTTTCTCTTATATAATTATAAAAAAATGTATTTATAAAATAATTTTGTATTCTTTAAAATACTTTTTTGCTATTTTTTAGTTTTTTGTATTCTGCCTTTCTTTATTATGAGATAATGCAAATATAACAAAAAGAAGTCATAAATATCTTAAAATTATGACTTTTTTACTTTAAAATATTTATGACTTTCTATTTTACAATTTATACCATTGTTTATTAATATTTAATAACTTGGTGCCCGCACAGTTCCACCGTGCAGGGCACTTTACATTTTCTCTTTCTATTCTATCTCATACACCTTTTCTGCAGTACCATCTCCTTTTATGTCAATGTGCAAAAATTTATTTATTTGTTATATTTTATTATATTTTCCTAAATGTACAAGTGTTTTGTTTTTTTCCATTTAAAAATGGTGAATCATCATCACCATTATTTTATTTCTATGTCTATTTTACTATTTTTTAAAGCACATAATGCATTTGTTATATCTTTACTATATTTTTGATATAGAAGTGTTGCTCCTACTCCCATTCCAAATGTTAAAAATGTTTTTGCTGTTTTAATAAATATCACTCTCCTTTAATATTTATTATTTCTTTTTATTTGGTATTTATACATTTTAAATAAGTTCTTCTATTTTCTGCATATGTTGTTTGTACCCCTTTATTAAATGTTTCTATACTACCTATTAATATTAAACTTTTCTTTGCTCTTGTTATAGCTGTATATATTAATTTATTATAAAGCATTCTTGAAAATCCCTTTGATAATATAACTACTACATTATCATACTCACTACCTTGAGATTTATGTATACTTACTGAATATGCTAAATTAAACTTATCTAATTCTCCACTTTTATATTCTACTTCACATCTACCATAATCTATAGTTACAACTAATTTCTTATCTTCATATCTTATATCTTCTATGTAACCTATATCTCCATTATATACATCATTATCTATATCATTTGTTAATTGTATTACTTTATCTCCTATACTATAATATTTATCATTTATTATATATTTCTTTTTATTTGGATTAAATATTTCACTCATTACTTTATTTATATTATCTATGCCATTATAACCTTTATACATAGGACATAATACTTCAAACTTATCTATATCCATATCTTTTTCTTTTACTTTATTACATACTTCTGTTAAATATGGAAGTATTTCTTCTTCTTTACAATTTATAAACTTAAAGTCATCATAGTTATCTATTTTTTCAAATATTCTTTTATTTCTTATATCATTTGCTAGATATGTTATATAGCTTCCTTCTTTTACTCTATATATTTCATTTAAATATGTTTTCTTTATGAAGTCTAGTTTTAATAAATCATTTAATATATCACCTGGAGCTATACTTGGAAGTTGGTTTGCATCTCCGACTAGTATTAATTTTACATTTAATCTTAAACCTTTTAATAGTGAAGAAAATAAGAATATATCTAGCATACTTGCTTCATCTACTATAACTATTTTATGTGTTGTCTTATTATTTTCATTTACTTGAAACTCTCCTGTTTCTTTATTCCATTTTAAATATCTATGTATAGTAGATGCTGGGAATACTACTGATTCACTTAATCTTTTTGCACTTCTTCCGGTAGGTGCTAGTAAAACTATATCTTCTTCTTTTATATCTTCTGCATCTTTTAACACTTCAAATATTGCTTTAACTATAGTTGTTTTTCCAGTACCTGGTCCTCCTGTGATTATATAGAAATTATTTAATATACTTTCTCTTATTGCATTCTTTTGATTATCTGCTAGAAGTATATTATTCCTTGTTTCATATTCTTTTATGAAATGATTTATTTTATCTGTGTTATGTATATTTTTTATATTATTTAATCTTTTAATATTATCAATTATTAATTTTTCTGATGAGTAAAAATTATAAAGTGCTAACATTCCATTTACTTCTACTAATTCTTTATTTTTTATTAAATCATTTATATGTAACATAAAGGTTTCTACTGTAAAAATACCTTTGAATGATTTCTTCATTTCTATTAATAATTCTTCTTTAGATATTAATGTGTCTCCTTTTTCGTAACACATTTCATATATATTATGTTTTATTAAGGCTTCTATTCTTATTTTAGTATCTTCACTGTTATTTTTTAAATATATAGTATCTAGTTTATCAAATCTTACATATTTTACTAATTCGTATATGTTATTATCTACTATTTCAAATAATCTTGATTTATATAATGTCATTAGATTTATTGCTTCATTTATTGTAAATCCCATAGAACTTAGTTTTATTACATATTCTTGATTTAGTTCGTTATCTGCTATTTTATCATGCATTCTTTTTGCTTTTGTATATGTCATACCATTTATGCTTGCTAGGATTTCATAGTTATTTTTTATTATATCTATTGTTTCAGTTCCAAACTTTTCTACTATTTTCTTTGCTGTTTTAAGTCCTATGCCTTTAAATATTCCACTACTTAAATATGCCACTATACTATCCGTTGTTTTCGGCTCTACTACTTCATATGTTAATACATTAAACTGTACTCCATATTTTGGATGATTAACAAGAGAACCACGGAATGTGTATTCTAAGTCACTATTTAATTCTGTAAATGAACCTGTAAAGCTTATCACTTTATTTACATATTCATTTAACTCTTTTATGTCAGTTTCTTTTACCTTAAAGATTCCAACTTTATATAGTGTAGTTGGACTTTCATATATTATTCTAATGATTTTTCCTGTTATGTAGTTATCCATTGTATTCTATTTTATCACTTTCAGTAAGTTTTTTATCTATATCTATATTTACGTTGTTTATTTGTTCAAATCTCTTTGTTATTTTGTCTGTTGTTTTATGTATGTTTTCTACGTCGTTTGAAACTGTTTGTATACTTCTTGATAGTTTATCCCATCTTTCTTTATATCTTCCAAACTCTATTCCTAGTTTATTTAATTCTTCATGTATTACTGATGTATATTTATCTCTTTCTAGTCCTTTTAATACTGATTGTACTATTGTTAAAAGACTCATTAATGTTGTTGGTGATGTTATCCATACTTTTCTTGATGCTGCATATTTGATTATATTTGGATGATATGCGTTTATTTCAGCAAATATTGCTTCAGCTGGTAAGAACATTATTGCTTCGCTTGATGTTTCTTTTGGTATTATGTATTTGCTTGCGATAGCGTCTATGTGTTTTTTAACATCACTTTCAAACTCTTTGTTTCTTCTTTCTCTTTCTATATCACTTATACCTTTTTCTGTTAGTCTTCTATAGTTTTCAAGTGGGAACTTAGAGTCAATACATATTGTCCCTAGTGGTTCTGGTCCGAAAATTATAGCGTCACTTATAGAACCATTTGATAGAGTGTACTGCGTCCTATAGATTTTATCATTCTTTTCTCCAAAGATTGCTGATAAAATATGATATAGATTAATTTCCCCAAATATACCTCTACTTTTCTTATCAGTAAGTATTCCTTCTAGTGAAACTATTTCTGTGCTTAATCCGTCTATTTTCTTTTGTGCTTCATCTATTTTAGCTAGTCTTTCTAATACAGATGAAAATGTTTTATTTGTTTTTTCAAAACCTACTTCTAATTTTTCATTTACTTTATTATTAATCATATTTAATTTATCTTCGATTCTATCATTTAATCCATTAAAGTCTTTGTTTAGTCTATATGAAAAATCATCTTTGAAGTTACTTATTTCCTTAATTAAACTTATTTCTGTTTTTGATAGTTTATCATTTAATTCATTATTGTTATTCTTTCTAAATATTAATACTAATAGTAATATTATTATGACTACTAGTAATGCAATTATTATATATTCCATTTTGTCCTCCTTTTTTCTTTAATACATAATAAAAGTATAACACAATTTGTGATACTTTAGTATTTATTTTCTATTAAAGTTTAACATATTTTTTAGTTATATGTGCAGTAATTTTGTTACTATTTTTGATATTATAAACATTATTAGTAATAGAATTATTATCTTTATAAGAATTAGTGGATTTGTTATGCTTTCTATTAATGATGTGCCTATGTATCCCCAGAAATATACTAAACTTATTTTACCTATTAGTATGGCCACAATATATTTTTTAAAGTCCATTTTTATTAAACCACAAACTATATTAACTAGAAATGCTGGGGTGAATGGTATAGCTATTAATAGAATTAAGTTTGTTAGAGATATGTTTTTGAATGATTTTTTATATTTATTTATTTTTTCTTTGTCTTTTGTAAGGTATTCAAACTTATTTCCAAATCCATTTTTAAATATTAAGTATGATATAGTGCAGCCTATGCATGTAAAAACCCATGACATTATAAACCCTAATATGTTTCCAAAAACATAAAAGTTTAATGTTATAAATATCATCAATGGAACTACTGGTATTATTGATTCAACTAATATTACTAGGCATCCTAGTAGTGCTCCTAGATAACCTATACTATTTAAATATTCTACTATTTGATTTAATATATTTTCCATAAGAAAATTATATAATAAATATTACTAATTTTCTAGTAAATATACTTTATATCCTAATGAACTTAATACCGCTACTGCTCTTTTACTTAATTTACCACTTTTGCAGTATAAGTAGTATGATTCATTTTTATTTAAATATAGTCTATAATTATTTATTAATTCATCATATGGTATATTTTTACTACCATTTATATGTCCTAAACTATATGTATATTTGTCACTAACATCTATTATTTTCATATAATTACCTCTTTAATATTTTATGAAAAAAGATGAGTCATGATTACTCATCTTCATCTCCAAAGAAGTCGTCAAAGAACTCTTCATTTGCTGCATTGTCTTTTACAGGTATTTTATCAACGTCAACATCTAATTTTGGCTTTTCTACTCTTTCGATTTCTGGCTTATCTTCTCCAAGTATTGTAGATGTTGTATCTATTGTAATTGGATTTTTTACTTCCGCTGGTTTATTTTCAGTTATCTCTGGTTTTATAACTGGTTCTTCTTTCTTTGGCTCTTCTTTTGGTTGTTTATTTTTTTCATTTTCTCTTTTTTCTTCCTCTTCAAGTTCAGCAATTTTCTTATCTAGCATTTTTACATATTCATCTAGATTTTGATTACCGAACGGATTTGGAAGTGGCTTTGTTTGAGTAGCCATAGGATTTGCAAATGGATTTGTATTTTGCTGTTGTTGCATAAATCCTTGAGGTCCAAATGGCATGAATGGATTTCCTGATGGGACTCTTCCCCCCATCATACTGCCACCCATCATAGAGTTTGGATCATTTTGTTTCAATTTATTTACATATGCTTTTAAGTCAAATACTTGTACTTCTCTATGTTCTCTTTGTGTATATCCCATTTTAGGGTATTTTTTACCCCAGTCAATTTTATAATCATAAACTAATTTTGTTTTAAAAGGCATGCTTCTGAAACGATTTATGATTATTTCTCCTTCTTTTAGTGCTTGTAAATCACTTACTGAGAATAATGGTCTAATTGGAGGAGCTGGCTCATCTTTCTTTGCTTTTTTAGGTTCTCTATCTCCAAGTAGTTTACTTATTTCTTCAAGGGCAGCAAGTTCAGTACTCATTAGGTATACAAAGTTACCACAGTTACCTTTAATAGTATCTGCTACTTCTTTTCCATATACTTTATTTAATTGTGAGAAATTCTGTATAACAAAGTCAAATCTTATATTTCTACTACGAGATGCTGTTATCATTGATTCTACATCTTTAAGTGCTGGCATGTTTGCAAACTCATCAAGTACAAAGTTTGTTCTGTATGGTAACTTTAAGTTTGGACATGTTTGTGCTACTGCGATTAATGCTTCGTATACTTGTTTTACGAATATTGTTGCTAGTGCGTGATATGTTGTTTTTTCATCATGTACTTTTAAGAATACTGCTGTTTTTTCTTTACCTATATCTCTAATATCAAAATCACTATATGATAGCATTTCTGATAGTTGTCTTTGAGATGAGAATATTCTTGTTTTTGTTCTAAATGTTGACATGATACCGCCACGAGTATCGTTTGGTGCATTAATACATGAAGCAGCAGCAATATATGCTGGAGATAATTCTCCTTTGCTTTTAAAGTATTCTTTGATGTAATTTGATGCGCCTATTCTTTCTTCACCAACTTCTGCCATCATATTTATACTATTTATATTTACTTCTTCTTCCTTAGCGTCATCAAATAATCCTAGGGCAAGTCCTGTAAAAAAGTTAGATGCTGTATTTTCCCAGAATGGCTCTTGTCTATTATTTGGGTCTATTAAGATATTTGATGCAAGGTCTTGTAATAATTCGTTTGCTTTATCTACATTTCCTTCTTTATAAACTCTATATGGATAAGAAAATGGATTCCATGCTGCCCCTTCATTTGGATCACGGAAGTTAACGAGTATTAATTTATATCCTTTTTCCTTTAACAACTCGCCACAGCCTTCATATAGTTCTCCTTTAGGGTCAGTTACTATCATACTTTCGCCATGTCTAGCTAGTATTTTAATTAATGGGAACATGAAGCTTTGTGATTTACCTGAACCAGAAGCACCCATTATTAATGAGTGGTTTTCGCCATCATCTACCCATGCGTGTTTTCCATCATTTATAACCGGAAATCCTCCTGCAGGATAAGTATCATCTTTTAACCTGATTTTTTTGATACCATAATCCTTTTTCATTTTATCTTCGCTCCACTCTTCAGTGTATCCAGTTAACTTAGATTTCTTTTTAGTTGTAATTCCAAATCCTTTATCAAACTCAAAGAAATAAGATGAACAACTTATAAGAATAGCTGCTATTGCGATTACAAAGAATAATAGCGTTGGAAGTAAGAACTCTCCTGTAAATGCAGGAAATGGATTTAATCCTCTAAAATAACCATAAACAGCAAAACTATTAACATTTAAGACTGCTATTGCTATTAAATATAATAACAATAAACATCCTATTAAGAATATTATTATATCTTTTAATTCGGCTCTAAACTTTAATTTCATTTTGCACCTCTTTCTTACATTATAATATATTATTTATTATAAATCACTCTTTTTTTGCTTTTTTATTTGTGAAAAGAATAATATCATTACAATTAATGCTATAGCTCCTATAGCCAACACATAATATATTTTTTTATTACTATCATTAATCGTTAAATCTTTATATTCAAAATATATATTACTTGGTATATTATCTTTTGTTATCTTAAATATTAAAGTGTCTTTATCTATTTCTGCATTTGTATTTATTATTTTATATGGTGTATATATCTTAATAGTTATTTCATCTTTATTGTCCATATAAGTTTTCTTAATATCATTATTTTCTTTAAATACGTTTTTAATATTATCATTAAATGTAATATCTATTTTACATGTTTTATCACAACTATAATTTACATTTCCTACATATTTGTTTATATAATAATCATTTTTATATTCGTTAATATTTTTATATTCTTTTTTGAATACAGAATTATAACTCTTTTTATCTTCTTCTATTTCGTTTTCTATATTGATTATAGAGTTTCTATCTTTTATAAAATCATTGTAATCAGAAATTAAATTGTTATTATATGTATCATATTTTTCTATTATTGTTAGTTTGTCTATAATACCACCGTTTTTATCCATTTCTAGTTCATAAGTTATATTACAGCCCGTTAGTAAAAATATGCTTAATAATAATATTATGACTTTTTTCATTAAGTCCTCCCTTTAATTGTATTGACTACAATTGTGTATTGTACTTCCATTTGGTCCATATTCTTCTGTTAGTATTTGTACAAAATCTTCTCCTGCTGATGCTTTAGCTGCCCATACGTGCTGTACTTTATCTATGTATGCTCCGTTATATCCTGAATCTCCTCTTGCTACTACATATTTAGATGCTTCATCATATAGTGCTGAGTATGCTTCAAGTTGCTCTGCTGATAATGGACATTTATAATATCCATTTCTATATGAACCTCCGACATTACATGAGCCTTTATTAATAGAACTTGATACTACACCTGGTACTGTTGCGTAAAGTATTCTTCCGTTACTATATCTATATCCTCCGTCTGATGTTTGTGAGCATCCTTGATATATATCACACCAGTTTTGATCACAACTTCCACTTCTCATTTGAAAATATTGTGTATTTTGATAATTATTTCTTCTTCCAAGAGTGTAACTTATTGCTGCTGTCATTTGCGTTTTAACGTAATTTGGATTATTTGCTTTATATCCTATTTCTGCTAGTGTAACTCCCATTATATATTCTTTTAAAGTTACTATTGCTAGAGGTCTATCTGTACAATCTGTTACATTTATTTGAAGTTGTGGAGCAGTACCTTTATTTACTAAAGCACAATATTTATCTACTGTTAATACTTCTCCTGGTGATACTACATCACTATTAATTGGTGTTCCAATTAGACTACCATTAGAACTACTCGAATTAAATAGTATTTCGTCAAAGTCGCTTTTTCTTTCTTCAATTGTTTGTATTAATTGTTCTATTCTTTTTGGTGTAGACATTTCATTATATTCATAATTTTTAAGTCCACTATCTATTGCTACTTTAAATGTTTGATATTTATTATATACAAAGCCATTTCTATAATCCATTTCTACGTTATAGTATCCATTTGAGAATCTTCTATTTCCTCCGTAGAATGTTATTTTATTTGTAGTAAATATTTCATTTTCTGGTATTTTTTGTGAATACATTGATAAGTCAACTGGTCCATAGAAATCTCTGCTTGTAAAGAAATTGTGCTCTCTACATTCTGGACTTGATGCTAACCACGCACTATTCATATTTTTTTCATATTCATATCCAGTACCCCTATATCCATTTCCACTTCCACTTACTTTTCCTGAAATATAGTAGTTTTGATTATCTTCTCTTTGATCAAATCTCATAAATATTTCCCATTTTTGAAGACTTGTATAATAAGATTCAACTTTACCAAAATAACATTTTTTCTTCTTTTGATCATAATATAGATATGGATAAACATTATTATATATAGTACTATCAATTATTCTTGTTACATCTTTTTTTGTTAAAACGCCATTTTCAAGTATACTTTTTAAAGTATTAAAATGATCTGTTGATACAGTTTTTTGGCCTACTGTAGATGGATTATCATATGAATCATATCCTGGCTGTTCATCATATGCATAAAATATAGTCGCTATTATTAAACTTTGATCTATCTTTAAACCTGGTTTTGATTTTTCTTCTTTTTCACTATATCCCCAAATGAAGTTCAAAAGTCTACATGGGTTGTTTCCAAATGAATTTGAAAATATTGAATCCCACCAGTATTGTATTGTACTTTTATCGCATGCTTTTCCTAGTACAGTTTTAACACCTTCTACTTTAGTTCCATCTGGATAAGTATAATCATCTAGTCCTCTTTCATTGCCATTTTCATCTTTATAATATTTATCATCTATCCAAAGCCCAGTATCTCCTGTTTCTCCGGCTAAGTCTACTTCTTTAACTCCAAAATGTATTACTAAAGATGTCATTAAGGAATTATAAAGTATCATAGCCGCAACTATTACAAATGCAAGTAATATTAATCCTAAACATATACCAGCTATTATTAATTTTATTTTTAATCTAGTTTTTCCTTTAAAAAACTTTTCTATTCCTTTCTTATCTTTACTATCTTTTCCGTCTTTTTTATCTTTCTTGTCCTTTTTGTCTTTTTTATCAAATAATGAACTATTTGTATTTATCTTTTCTTTATTATCTTTTGTATCTTTACTATTTTGACCTTTTTTATCATTTTTATTTTCTAGTCCATCTTTTTTCTTTAAAGATGATTCTTCATTATCATTTTGTTCTTCTTTTTGATTTTTATTTTTTCTTATATCATTTAATAAATTATTATTTCTATTTTTTAAAGCATCAGGTATATTTTGTGGCCCTAGTGGATTAAATGAATAGTTTGGTTTATATCTTTGTGCTTGTTCTTGCATTTGTTCATACTGTTCTTCTTGCATTTGTTCATCATCCATTTTATCACCACCTAACTTCTTTTATATGTTTTTTATATTAACTATTTCATTTCATTTTTTTACTTTAAAATACATGTATATTCTAACATTATTATAGCTCTATGTCAATTATATCAAGTGCTCTTGAAGTCTTAATTTTATTAATTTTGTGCATTAAAAAAGAGAACTTTTATAGTCCTCCTCCTGAACCAAATGAATCAAGTTCTTCTTGTGTTGCGATAATGTTAATACGCATTCTTCTGTTACCACATGAGAATAGCGCTTGTCCTTGGCTGTATCTTTTTATTGAATCTTTTTCTTGATCTGTTAAATCTATTAATTTAGCTAAATCTTCTACTGCTTGTTTTTTAAGCCCCATTACTAAGTAGTATGAAGCGTTATCAAATATTGCTTTTCCGTGTATCATTACATTTGGAGCAGCAAAGTCTGTTGGTTGCTGTGTAATTATTATTGTTCCTGTGTTATATTTACGACTACGTCTTTGGATTCTTGCTAGGAACTCAGCGCCTAATGTATTTTGATCTGCAAGTAACATGTGTGCTTCATCAACAGATAATATTGTATTATGTTCTTTATCTAATGTTAATCCCCATGCGTATTTTAATATGTTGAAGAATAATGCATTTCTAATATTACTATCTGCATTCATTAATTCTTTTATATTAAATACTATGAAATCTGCTTTCGCATCTATAGTTGTTGTACCTGTGAAATAATATCTTAATTCTTTTACTAATGGTCTTACTTTAATTTCAAGTTTTTCCATTATTTCTCTTTCACGTGTATGTTCAGTCATAGATCTAATTCTACCATTTATTGTTTCATAAACATTATCAAATGTTGGATAATCTTTTGATGATAGTTTTGTAAAATCTGTGTTATAGTCTATTTTAAATCTATTATATGTTTCTTGTACAACTTCACTAAATAATGTTAGAACGTCGTCTTCTATATCTGGACTATAGTATTTCATAAATGCTTTTAATGTTTGAAGTGTACGAGTTATTATAGCATATCCCATACCTTCTTTCATTTCATCATCGTCATCATCAGCATCAAGAACTACTTCTAGTGGGTTTATCATGCCATAAGCACCACCACGACCTAAATCTATGAAATCTCCTCCATATAATTTAGTCATGTCTCCAAGTTCACCTTCTGGATCGATTGCTACTATTTTATATCCATTTCTTATTCCAGTTCTTAAAAGTAGTTTAGCTGCTGTTGATTTACCACTACCAGATGTACCTAATATAATCATATTAGCATTGTTTCTATTAAACTCTTTTTTTGTTTGGTATAAGAATTGATTAAATAATATTACTCCACCTGAGTAATCAACACCAAGTAAACATGATAGTCCTGGATCTTTTATACTATCAAATACAAATGGATACATTGCTGCGATTGTAGGAGATGGAATTGGTGTACCTAATCTATCTTCTATATCACTTTTTTCGAATATTGGAAGCATACTCTTTAATATTTTTTCCATTTCGAATCTTAGTACGAAGCCTTTCATACCCATTGCATCTAAATAATTTTTAACTTGTAGTTTTTTATGTTCTAATTCTTCATGTGAATCTGCAGATATTAATATATGCATTTGAAAGTCAAATATTCTTGATTGAGTTGCTGTTAACATAGATATAAAGTTTTCTAAACTTGTGTAATCTTGTCTAATTTGTTCTTGTACTGTTCTATCGTTTTCATCTGCATATTTAGCTTTTAAATCTGCTAATTCTTTATTTAACATTTTAGCTAGTACTGCAAAATCTATTGGTATATGTTTAATGCATATTTTTACTCCACCCATTTGAGTTAGATTTGCAAGGTATCCTTCTGATATTGCTTTTGGATAACTTACTACTGATAATATAGTGCAATATTTATCACTTATTACCATTTCTGATGGTTTAAACTCTAATCCTTTAGGTGCCAATTGGCTTTTAAAACTTATACTCATTCACTCATCACCGTCCCAAAATTAGTGGTATCTCCACCATTCATAAATCCATCAAGTAAACTTCTTAAATCATCATTACTTGTTTGTGATGATTGAAGTCCTGCTCCTGCTAATCCTGTAATAATATTTTGAACTCTCTTTTGAATTATTTCAGGTCTTCTTTCTTTGAATAAGATATAGTATTCAGTATCTGTAACACTAACTTCTTTACTCATAAATAGATTAGCTTTTTCTATATCTTGTCTTACTAATTTTCTTATAGCCGGAGTACCTACTTCATTATATAATAATTTTAATTGTGATAAATATACATTTATATCAACAGGTCTATCTGTAACTATTAACCAAAATTCAAAGTCTAATGTATTATAAAAGTTTCTCAAATTAAATATCGCATTTGTTTGTGAATCATAATCTAAAATGAATATATTTTTTGGTCTAATTTTAACTCCTGTTACTCTGTAACCATTATCTAAAATTATTTCTCCGTTTTGTATAGCTTTTATTGGTAGCCAATTTTCAGCATACTTTTGTGATTGTACATTAATTTTTCTTGTCTGTTTTGCTTGCGTCATACCAAGAACACCAACCTCTCCATAAATATTTATTTTGACTTGTAAAATAGTAATAAGCTTCTGTTAAGAATACTAGTACATTATGATAGTACGCTACTGGAAATACTAGCAAAGCAGATATTAGAGCCGGGGCTAGTTTAATAACTATTTCTGTCATTGAATCTCCAGGTAAAGCTATTAGAAGTATAAATGTTATAAATACTCCTGTCACTATTATTCCTAAGTCTATAGGTCTAAATATATTAAATAATAATTGACCGCTTTTACTGTTCGCGGGAATTATATATCTACCATTCATGTAATCACCCTTTCATTCTATTTAGTCTATTTTGTACTTCCCCCTGCTTGTTTTAATCTATCTTCATGTGTTTTTATGTTTGCATTTGCTGTATCTATTAAAGTATCTTGCGTAGCAATATCTGCATTAGCTGTATTAATTCCAGTATTAATATCATTCATACTCATACCATTATTTGTTGCTGCTGTATCTAGAGCGGCATTATATGCTGCTTCTGTTTGTTGTCTAAACATTTCTGTACGTTGTCTTAATACTTGTGAAGCTGTATCCTTTTCACTTTGAGATGATGTTGCACTGCCTAAAATTGCTCTTTGTTGTGCAATCACAGAATCATTAGATACAACTCTATTAAATAAATCTTCCGAACTTGAAATATTTTTATAACTGCCAAATCTTGCACCAAAATTAGTGTTATTGTTTTGAACATCTCTTCTTGCATTTTCTGCTAACTTATTTAATCTATCCTTATCTTGATTCAATCTTTCTTTCTCTTTTTCTGCAGCTGCGATTTTTTGTTGTTCTTGATTTATTGCATCTTTTTCACGGCTTTGTCTTGCTGCTGTTATTCCGAGTGGTGCTCCTAAACTATTAAGCATAGCATTGCCAAATCCGATGTCTTTATACGTTTCTCCTCTAGCTTGAGCATTTTGAGCGTTTTGTAATTGGCCCCTTATTCCTTCTCCTCTATATGCTGAAGTTGCTCCACCTAGTGCGCCTTGGAAGAATCCTCCACCAGTTGCTAGTCCTGCAGCTCCACCTAGAGCAAATCCTCCTACACCAGCTCCTACATTTCCTATGGTTCTAAGTGTATTTCCAAATCCTCCCATGTTTGCTTCAAAGTTCATTCCTGGGAATAATGATTGTAAGAACTTTGGTAATTCTCTTACAAATCTATAAACCGCTACTATTATAATTATAACTACTAGGAATCTAGTCATTCCTGTTTCACCAGTTGTAAGTGATCCTGACATTATCAAGTTGTAGAATGTACCTACAAATGCTGTTGCCAAGAACATTGTTGCTACTCTTACTGCTACTTGTATTAAAGTTGTAAAATATAGTTTCATAAATGCTGAAAAGCTTTTTCCCTTTACTCCATCAGATATAATACTACAAATTGGAATAGGTGCTACTATTTGAAGAATCATCATTTTAAACATTCTTATTCCTACTTGAATCGCTATTTGTACTATAGAGTAAATTAAATATATTCCCATAATACTACTGATTATAGGGTATGTATATTCTACCGTTCTTCCAATTTCTCCTTTTGTATCTTTTATTGGATTAAAATTGTAACTTGTTCCCGAATTGTTTATTATTTGTGTGTATACATTGCTTGCTACTGAACCACCTTCCACATCATGTAAGAAAATATTTAATGTTGATGCTGCTAGGTAAACTCCAAAGTCTTTTGTTTTATCTACTCCACTAGCTGATCCAAATATCAATTTTGATACAAGACCATTTGTATCTTCTGGTGGATCTAATATTTGAAATGCACTTGTATCTGTTGTTCCTAAAGCAATCATTGATAAATCGTTTCCGAGTTCAAATATAAAATCATATGATACAAGCAGTATTACCGCTACTACTATATTTTTTAATATTTTACCACCTGTTTGTTCTAATTTTTCTGGTTCGAGTAAACTTCCTATTAAAGTAATTGCCAATTTAAATAACACAAAAACCATAATCAAAGCTTTTACTCTATCTACTATTGGCGCTGCCATTTGATAAATTATATTTAAGTTTAGCTGTGACATGATTAAAAATAATTTATATGAATATGCAACTAGTGAATATACTATTGCATCAAGAAAAAGTCCTATGCTATCTAATATAGTCCATTCCCAAGCACTACCTGCTAAGAATGTAATTATCTGTGATATTGTCATAACTACTCCAATCTATTTTAATATATTTTGATTATAACATAATTATTTTTTAATTTAAAGTATTTCTATATCAAAAAAGATAGAGTTTTATAACTCTACATTATGATATACATTACTTACATCATCTAAATCATCTAATAGTCCTAATAGCCTATTAAACTTTTCTTTTTCTTCATCATTTAATGTAACTGTATCTTTTGGAAAATATGATATTTCATCTAGTTCAAATGTTATACCTGGAAATGCTGTTTCTAATGCTTTTTTTGCATTGTTTAAATCAGTTACTTCTGTGTATACAACTATCATATCATCTTCAACTTCTATATCGTTTGCATCTACATCTGCATTTATTAATGCGTCCATAATTTCATCTTCAGTGTGTCCTTTAATTCCTACAACTCCTAGATGATCATACATATAACTTACAGCACCTTGAGATGCCATTTTTGCTCCACCTTTATTAAATGCTGTTTTTAGGAAGCTTATTGTTCTATTTGAATTATCTGTTAAACATTTGATAATTAGTGTGCTTCCACCTTGTGCAAATGCTTCGTATTCTACAGTTGTATAATCTTCTGTTACACCTTTTTTAACTTTATCTATATTTCTATTGATAACATCTGCTGGAACTTGTTCTCTTTTTGCTTTTTCAATTACTCTTCTTAATGTATCGTTACTAGCAGGATCAGGGTTTCCTTTTGCTGCTTGATATATTTCTTTAGCATAAATTGAATATAATTTTGATTTTTTTGCTGCTGTTGCAGCCATTGATTTAGCTCTAACTTCATGAGCTCTTCCCATTTTAATCACTCCTCTTAATAATAATTTTTGAATTTTACTAGTTTATTTTAACATATATATTATTACTTTTAAATAATTTTTGTTAATACATTAATCTAAATTTTCCATTTCTTTTATTATTTTAGCATATTCTTTGTAGTTTTCAAAGTTATTATCTTTATTATTTAAATAGAATTCTTTAGAATCATCTCTTGCTTGTAATAATATCTTCATATCATTTTTTGGATCAGCTAGTTTAAATATCATATCTCCACTTTGCTTAACTCCAAATAAATCTCCTTCACCACGCATTTCATAATCTTTTTCTGTAATATAAAATCCGTCGTTACTTTCTTCTAAGACTTTAAGTCGTTTGTTATCTTTGTTTCCTATTAATACACATGTACTTTCATATTCGTTTCTTCCAACTCTTCCTCTTAATTGGTGTAGTGTTGCAAGACCAAATCTACCTGCATCATATATTACCATAAGTGTTGCATTTTTAATATCTATTCCTACTTCTATTACTGTTGTAGAAATTAATATGTCTGTTTTTTTATCTTTAAAGTCTTCCATTATTTTATCTTTATCTACTTTTGATAACTTTCCATGTAATACTGCACTTTTAACTTTTCCACCGAAGTATAAATCTATATTTCTTTTTATTTCATTTACTGTTGTTAAATCTAATGTATCACTTTCTTCAATTAATGGAGATACTATAAATACTTGATGTGATTTAGATATTTCATCTTTCATCATCTCGTAAACGCTTACTAGTTCTTTTTCGCTTTTTATGATTGTTTTGATTTCTTTTCTTCCACTTGGTTTTGTTTTAATATTTGATATATCCATGTCACCATATATTGTAAGCGCAAATGTTCTTGGTATTGGTGTTGCTGACATGTAAAGTGTGTCTGGAAGCAATCCTTTATTTTTAAGTGATGCTCTTTGGTTTACTCCAAATCTATGTTGTTCATCTGTAATTACAAGTCCAAGATTTTTAAATTCTATATTATCACTTATTAGTGTGTGTGTTCCAATTATAAAGTCTATTTTTCCTTCTTTTAGTTTTTCTGCTATTTCATCTTTTTCTTTTTTCTTCATGCTTCCAACTATACAGTCTACTCTTATATCTGTACCAATAAGCAAATCTCTTATAGTTTGATAATGCTGAAGAGCTAAAACTTCTGTTGGAGCCATTAATGCCGTTTGATGATTAGATAAATGATTTATATATGCTGCGATTACTGCTACAACAGTTTTTCCACTTCCAACATCACCCTGCAACATTCTATTCATCCTTCTACTTGATGTCATGTCATTAAATATATCTTCTGCCGCCTTGTTTTGATCTACTGTTAATTCAAATGGTAAACTTCTAATGAAATCATTTACATCTTCCGGATCTATATTTCTTATATATCCTGTTTTACTATCTTTATTTGTTTCTTTTAGATAATTAATTTTAAACATGAATTCAAATAATTCTTCATATTTTAATTTTAACAAAGACTTTTTAACATCATCTTTATTTTTAGGATTATGTACAAGATTTATTGCTTCTTTTTCTGAGATAAAGCCATATTTTTCGTTTAAGTAATCTGGAACTAAATCTATATAATTATCATAGTGCTCTAGCGCTTCATTTATATATTTCTTTAATGCTTTTGATGTTATTCCTGATGTTAAATGATATTTTGTTTCTATTGAACCGTCTATTAGTGGTTCAAAAGATATGTCTGATGCGATTACTGTATTTTTTAATTTATCATATTTTCCAAATACTATAAGTTTTGTACCTGGTCTTATATTACTTTTTAAAAATGTTCTATTAAAAATCATTACCGCTATCATTTTTTTATTTGACATTGCTCTAAATGATAAACTTGTCATATTAGCTCTAAATCTTTTTGCAAATGGAACACTATCAACTATACATTCTATTATTACATTTTCTTTATCTTCTGCTTCTTTTATATTCGTTAGAGATATAATATCATGTCTATATGGGTAATAGTGAACTAAATCATCTATTCCATTTATATTTATATTCTTTAAAGATTCTATTGCTTTTGGACCAAGTCCTTTAATATCACTTAATTTCATTTATATTTTACCTCCGGTTGAATCTCGTATATTGTATCATAGTTTTTGATTTTTTTCTATATCTTTTTGCTCATTAATAATTTAATTTGTATTTAATTAGATTATAGGTTTCAATAACTTTGGTTAAATATATTTATATATTTGAAAGTACGTTTGGCAAAATTAAAAACCTGCAAATGCAGGCTTAAATATCAATATGGTGGAGAATGTGGGACTTGAACCCGCGACCTCCTGCGTGCAAGGCAGATGCTCTAGCCAACTGAGCTAATTCCCCATATAGGTAGGCACTTGATTTAATCAAGCATGTTAATATTAGCATAAAAACATTCGGTTAGTCAAGTGCTTTTTTGATTATTTTTGCTATTTTTGATTTATTTTATCAAATAATTTAAGATTTCTAGTCCAACTCTCACACTATCGTGTCTTAAACTTCCGTTTTCATCAACCTTCAATAGTGGTTTAGCAATTACTTTGCATTTTATATTTTCTTTATCATATATTACTAAATCTTTTTGCTCTTTATTTCTATAATTCTCTATTAGTGCTTCGTCTATTTTTTCGTTGTTAACAATTACAACATCAACTTTTCTTTTACCTAAATAACTATTTAATACATTTATATGGTCACTTACTTTAAAGTCATCTGTTTCTCCTGGTTGTGTCATTATATTGCATACATACATAATTTTAGCTTTGCTTGAATCAATTGCTTTTATTATTTGTTTACTAATTAAATTTGGAATGATGCTTGTATATAAACTTCCCATACTTAGTATTATTAAATCACTATCTTCTATTTCTCTTAATACTTCTTTATTAATTTGAGGCTCTTTTTTGTAGAAAACTTTTTTTATGTTTAATTGCGATTCAGTTATATTATGTTCTCCTTCAATAGTTTTACCATTATTCATTTTTCCCATCAATACAACATTATCGTTAGTTAATGGATATACTTTTCCTTTTAGATTAAGCATTTTTGATATTTCTTTAACAGCCGTGGTTAAATCACCATATAGATCTATTAATGCTGTTAATATTATATTTCCAATACTGTGTCCATCTAAATCACTATCAGTTTTAAATCTATAATCTACTAATTTTTCAACTACTTCCTCAGTTTCAGATAATGATATTAATACTCTTCTAATATCTCCAACACCTGGAATATTAAACTCTTTTCTTAATTTACCTGTACTTTTTCCATCATCAGCTACAGTTACAACTGCTGTTATATCTAGAGGGAAAAGCTTTAGTCCTCTTAACAAAGAAGATTGTCCTGTTCCTCCTCCTAGTACTACTACTTTTTTATTCATTGTTTTCACCTATAACATAATATGCATAATATTCTTCAAATGTAATATTTTCTTCATATATTTTTTGCGCTGCTTCTTCTCCTACATATCTTAATCTCCATGCAGAAGGTTTGAACTTAGTTATCTCTTCTCCTTCTTTTGTTAATCTTAATATGAAGCCATATTTATATGCATTTTCTTTTAACCAGTTATACTCTTCACTTTCAAAAGCATTTTCAAACACCTTATTATATGGCTGCAAATCAAACGATAATCCTGTTTGGTATTCAGAATGTCCTGGACGTGCTGCTACTTTATCTGCCTCACTTTGTCCGATACTATTAGACATTGAATTGTATATCTTTTCTTGATCTTCATACGATCTATATCCTTGAGAAACTACAAATGTATAGTTATTTTGTTTTCCTGCATTAATTAAATCATTTATGTTTTCTATTATACTTCTAGATATTTTATTGCCACTATATGATATAGAAAGTGAAAGATTTTCTATGTCTTCTGGTGCATATTCTTTATTTAAGCCATACAATCTATTTACAAGCATTAATTCATTTTTACTTGTATCAGTGTCATACTCTGTATCTATCCAATCTATATCAGCTTGTGTGTTTATTATTTTTATTACATCACTTGTTTCTGCATTATCATTTTCTTTGAAATATTCTAAATACTTGTCTAAGTTTGATATCATAAAATATTTTTCTTTTACTAGAGGTATTATTTCTTTATCATATTTTTTCTCTAATAATTTATTATAATCTTTTTCTTTTATATTTTTACTAATTACATCATATTCTTCTTTTGAATAACCAACTTGTATGAACTTATATTCATAACTTTTTTTATAGTTTATATTTTTTATTAAACTTGTTATTCCTAAAATTATTAAAACAATTACCCCTATTACTACTGCACAAAATATCCCAAACTTATGATAATTAAATTTTCTTTTTTGCATATTGTCTCCTAGGATAATTATACTAAATTATACAGCAAAAATCTATATTTATTTCTTCTCTTCAATTTCATTTGATGTTGTTACTTCTTTATCATCTTCTTTTTTAAATATTTCTTTACGTACTTTTTCTTCTATTTCTTTGTATAATGGTGCATTTGCTTTTAGTACTAATTTAACATTTTCTTTACCTTGTCCAATTTTATTTCCTTTGTAACTAAACCATGCTCCACTCTTATCTATAATTCCATAGTTTACTGCTAAATCAATAATTTCACCTATTTTTGATATCCCTTCTCCATATACTATTTCAACTTCTGCTGTTTTGAATGGAGGTGCTACTTTATTTTTAACAACTTTAATAACTGTTTTATTTCCTACAGCCTCTGAACCTTGTTTAATTTGTTCCCCTCTTCTAACGTCTAATCTTACAGATGAATAGAACTTTAAGGCTCTTCCTCCTGGTGTAGTTTCTGGATTGCCAAACATAATACCAACTTTTTCTCTTAATTGATTTATAAATATACAAATAGTATTAGTCTTATTTATTACACCACTTAATTTTCTTAATGCTTGTGACATTAATCTTGCTTGTAAACCTACGTGAGAATCTCCCATTTCTCCTTCAATTTCAGCTTGTGGTACTAGTGCTGCGACTGAATCTATTACTATAATACTCATCGCTTCACTTCTTACTAATGCTTCTACTATTTCAAGTGCTTGTTCTCCTGTATCTGGTTGACTTAATAATAGTTCATCTACATTAACTCCAAGTTTTTTTGCATATACTGGGTCTAAAGCGTGTTCTGCATCTATGAAAGCTGCTTTTCCCCCAGTCTTTTGTACTTCTGCTATAGCATGAAGAGCGATTGTCGTTTTACCACTTGATTCTGGTCCAAATACCTCAATTATTCTTCCCTTTGGATATCCTCCTACTCCTAATGCTTGATCTAATAGTAATGAGCCACTAGAAACTACATCTATATTTTTAACACCCTTTTCTCCTAGTTTCATAATAGCACCTTTTCCAAATTGTTTTTCAATATCTGCCAAAACTTGTTCAAGTGCTTTATCTTTGTCTTTTTTCATGATTACCTCTCCTTTATAAATTAATTGTAAACTAATACTTTTTCTTTGTCAACAATTTTTTGCAAACATTTATTTGCACTTTCTTTTTTTGCTTATTTTAAGTGAATTATAATCTTTTTTTCACTATAAATATTTTAATTTTTTGTGCAATTTTTTTTTATACAAATAATTTTTTTACGTTTTTATTATTCATCTTCGTTTTCTTTTTGCTCAATCATTTTTATATATAAATTATATGTTTCTTTTGCTACTTTTCTCCATGTTTTTGATAATGTTCTTTTAGCACTTCTAGATACTCTATTTAACAATCTTCTGTTTTCTAATATTTCTATTATTCTATTTGTATATTTCTCATTATCTAGGCTGCATGTAAATCCATTTACATTATTTTTAATAGTTACTCCAACCATACTTTCTGATATAAATAATCCAGGTGTTTTATTAATTGCTGCTTCTATTCTAACTAAACTTGAAGTATCCATAAGTGATGGGAATAATAACAAATTGGATATATCATATAAACATGCTAATGTCTTTCTATCTGTAATTTTGTCTGTCATTATAATTTCATTTTCTAATTTATATTTTTTAATTTTATTTTTAAGTTCGTTTTCTTCTGGACCAGTTCCAACAAATAGCATTTTAAAATCATAATTTTTATCTTTCAGTAATTTTAATGAATCTAATATAAAAAATATATTTTTAATACTTATTATTCTTCCTACAAATATTAGTATATTTTTTTCATCTTTAAGATTATATTTTTCTATTATCTCTGCTCGTAATTTTCTACTACTGCATTTTTTTAAATCAGTTCCATTGTATATAACAACTGGATCATACTTATATCCGAAGTTTTTTATTTCTTCTATTAATGGGTCATTTACAACTATACATTTATCACATTGATTATAAGGCCTTAATATTACTTTAGTTGCTAAATTACTTATTTTTTTACTTTTAGCAATTCTTTCTACTTCAAAATTGAATCTAGTATGAACTGTACATATGCAAGGTATATTTAGAGTTTTTGCTATTTTAATTCCTAGTTTTCCAATATTAAATGGTGAGTGAATATGTATAACATCAAATCTTTCTTTTAATAATTTTTTATAGTGTTTCGAAAATTGTGTTTTTTTATTAATAAATACGTACTCACTTGATGGTACTTTAAGTCCGTTAATTCTATATATTTTATATGGTTTAATATCATCATATTCTCCACTATTTGGTGCTACTACAACTACATCATTATATTTAGAAAGTTCTAATGCTAAATTATCTACGGCTATTACTACTCCATCAATAGCTGGATAAAAAGTATCTATAAATAAGCCAATCTTTAGTCTTTTTTTCATAATATTCCTTTTTATTAATTTATGTATTTAATATAAATCTATTACATTATTAATTTAATACAAAATAGGAAAAAATTCCACCTTTTTTAGTGGAATCTTTGCTATTATAATTAACATTTTATGTTTTTATTAAGAAATGTAAATTTCATTGTTGTTATTAGTATTTCTTTTATATTACTTAATTTTTATTTGTAAAAAACGAACACTTTCGTGAACGCATTTATTATTTTACATCAAATATTTTTTATTTTTATTATAGTACTCCACACCACTTACTACTGATAAAATAGTTGCTATTAGAAGAAGTACTGTTGATACATTTATATTCCATAATTCAAATGGCAAGTTGTAAAAGAATGTTAATGTAATTCCTACTAACATAACAGCAGTTTTTATTTTACCTAGTTTTGATGCTCCAACAGCTCCTGATTTTTGACCAGCTATCATTTTTATAGAATCTACTATTGTATCTCTTGATATTATTACAACTGGTATTACTGGAGAAATATATCCATTAACTGCAAATAATATTAATACTCCATTAACTAGTACTTTATCTGCTATTGCATCTAATACTTTACCATAGTCAGTTACTAAATTATATTTTCTTGCAAGATATCCATCTAAGAAATCTGTAAATGCTGCTACTGCAAACATAATACCACATATTAAATATTTGCAATCTATAATTATAGTTCCTTTTTTTGCTACTATTTCAAATAATGGAAATGTTATACCTATTTTATCTAATGGAAATAACATTACTACTAATAATAATACTGATAAAGCTATTCTACATATTGTAATTTTATTGGGCACATTCATGGTAAACATTCCTTTCTAAATTATCACTTAATAGTTTATTATTTGTTTTATTTGCTATATAAACAATTAATAAGAATACTATTACTATCAGTATTATGACTCCTAGTGTACATAATAAAATATATTTTGTTTTATATTCTTTTTTTACTTTAGTGTATGGAGATACTACTTTATCTTCATTGTTTTTCTTTTCTATTAAATTAAACTCTCTTGTTTGCTCTAAAATATCTTCTACTGGTATTCTTGATGTGTAGCCAAATATAAAATCATTAAACTTACTTATTATTTCTTCAGAATCTAAGTTTAAATAAATAGCATATTTTTTAACTAAATCTTTCAAGAAAAATATATCTTTAAATGCATTTGCATTTCCATCTTCTAGGTTATCTAGTTGTCCTAGTGTTATATTCAAATCTTTGACTACTTCTTCTTTGGATAAGCCTATGTTGCATCTTGCTATTCTAAAGCTTTCGCCTATTTCTTTCACTTTCATTTACTCCTTAATAAAATAATAATATTTTTAATAAGCCATGTTCTGTACCATATAGGTGGCAAACATCTATCTAAGATTTCTCTTCCTTTACGCCTTTATTATTCATTTGTAAAAGTTCCCCTACCAAATTTGGGTTTCTCACTCGTGGGGTTTACCTCGTTCCACTTTACTTATTCCTAAGTAAACTCGTCTCTTTGGCACTTTTATATTTACTTTAATCAGGTCTTGATTATTTCAATGCCGTTAGCAATAATGCTACCTAGAGTTATTTTTTCCTCTAGCACGAACAGTATAGTCATTCCAGAACTATGTGAGCATGGACTTTCCTCTACATAATTATATGCAGCGTTTGCCTAAAAAATATTATTCACCGTATACTACTTTTTCTAAATCACTAATTCTTTTTAGTAAATCAACATTAGTAACATTTTTGTTAGAGCTAGCTAATTCCAAAGTAGATTTTAAGTTTCTAATTTCAGCTTTCAATTTTGCATTATCATTTTCAAGTAATTTAATTTCATTTATTAATCTTTTAGTTGTTGTTTCAAAATCAACATAGTCTTTAATTATTAAATCAAGGAATTGATCCACTTCTTGTGGCCTATATCCTTTAGCATCAATTTTAAAATCTTTTTCTAGTATCTCTTTAGCACTTAGAAACCTCTTATCCTCAAACATCCTTATAGCCTCTCTTCCAAATTAATTATACAAAAGATTGTAGTATTTTGTCAATTAGGTCTACTTACATATTGTTTTCGATATATTCTTTTATTTCTTTTAAATCTATATTTCCAATACTATTTATAGATATAGTATAAGTTAAAGTATCATATGAAGTATTATTAAAGTATTTATCTATTTCTTTATAATCTATCATTATACTTCTTAAAGTATTTGTTCCATTTACTATTATAATTGGTATATTAATATCTGAGTCTACTTTATTTATTTCACTATATTCATAGTTATATTCTTTTAAATATCTTATAAGAGAAGTGTGTGCTTCTATTTTATTATCTTCATTTTTATCTCTTGATGATGTTTCGATTATATTTTTTATTAAGTTTAAGTTGTAGTATTTTTTATTTAAAGATGTATTTATTATATCAGTTTTTACCTCTATTAATTTTGCGTTATCTATGTCTGTCATTTGGTCTAATGTATAATATTTACCTTTGTATTCTAATAGTTCTTTATATTCTAAATCGTTATTTTTATATAAGCATATATCACTATCACACATTATTGTATATATAGTTTTAGTGTCATTTTCATTTTTGGTTACTGTTATATCATAGTTATCTTTTATTTGTGATAGTTTATCGCTTAATGAAATAGTATTTTTATTGCTTAGTTCTATTTTATCACTTATAAAACGTGAAGCTACTACACATAGAATCATTGCTAAAATAATTATTATTATAAATAGTCCTAATTCTTTTTTACTTATAGTTATTTTATCGTTATTTTCTTTTCTTTTTAGCATAGTATTTCTCCTAGTAACTTTTCTTTACCCTTTCCGTTTATATAATCTTTAGAACTCATTTCTTTTTTACCTGCTGGTTTTACCCTTGTTATTAGTATTTCTTTGTCTTTACATTTTACTCCAAATGAATCTTTATATATGTTAGTTATTTCTCCTAGTGTACCTTTATTTATTTCGTTTCCTATTTTGCTTTCACATATTTTTAGTATATCACCATTTAAAACTACATAAGATATTGGAAATGGATATAATCCCCTTATTTTATTATGTACTTCCCACGCTGTTTTATTAAAATCAAGGTGTTCTTCTTCTTTTTTGATTATTTTAGCAAATGTTACTTCACTTTCGTCTTGTTTTATTCTTTTTACATTTCCATTAAATATATCTTCAAGTGTATTTTCTAATAAGTCTCTTCCCATAATACTTAATTTATCATGTATTATCCCTACATTATCATCATCATTTATATCTATTTTAGCACTTGCTATTATATCTCCATCATCCATTCCTTCTGCCATGTACATTATAGTAACACCTGTTTCTTTGTATCCATCAATTAAGCATCTATGAAGCGGCGCTCCTCCTCTTAACTTTGGCAAAAGTGAAGCGTGTACGTTTATCGCTTTATAAGGTGGTGTAAATAATAGTTCTTTTGGAATTATTTGACCATATGCACACGTTATTATAATATCAGGATTTTTTTCTAAAATATAATTATATTCTTCTCTTATTTTATGTGGCTGAAATACTTCTATATTATGTTTTAATGCTACTTCTTTTATAGGTGAAAATCTTATTTTCTCTCCTCTTCCACTTTTAGCATCTTCTTTTGTAACTACTAATATTACATTTGTTTTTTCTATTAACATTTCTAATACTGGAACACTAAAATCTGGTGTTCCCATAAATACTACTTTTTTATCTTTCATTTAGGCCTTCCTTTATACACAATTATATTAAATATTTATACTTATATCAAGTTTTACATCTTTTACGTTAAATACTTCATTTAGTTCATTTAATACTTTTAATAAATCTTTTTTATCTTTATATTTTATCATGACTGTAAAATAATAATTATTTTTAATTCTAAATATATTTGACATTGTTGGTCCTAGTATTATAAATGATTCATTTAAGTGATTATCTAAATATTTTTTAACTTTGGTACTATTAGTGCTTGCTGCGTCATAATTTGTACTTATTATATTTATTCTACATATATAGTAATATGGCGGATAACTTAATATTTTTCTTATTCTCATTTCTTCCATAAAAAACTTTTCATAATCGTTTTTCATTACGCATTTATATACATAGTTATCCATATTATAAGTTTGCACTAGTACTTTACCTGGTAAATTGTATCTTCCAACTCTTCCTGCTGTTTGACTCAATAGTTCATATGTCTTTTCACCACTTCTAAAGTCAGGTAGTGCTAGGGATGCATCTGCATTTATAATTCCTACTAAGCAAGCATTTTCAAAGTTTAATCCTTTACTTATCATTTGTGTTCCGACTAGTATTTTATATTTTCCACTGCTAAAATCATTTATCAATTTTTGATGTGCATTTTTATAGCTTGTTGTATCTGCATCCATTCTAAGTACTTCTACATTATATCTTTCTTTTAATATGCTTTCCAGTTTTTCTGTTCCAAGTCCTAGATCCTTAATTGCTTCTTCATGACATGATGGACATAGTTTATCACTTTCTTTTCTATAGCCACAGTAGTGACAAGTGTAAACATTACTACTTTTATGATATGTTAGTGAAATATCGCAGTTAGGACATTTATATACATATCCACAGTTAGAGCATGATAAAAATGTACTATAACCTCTTCTATTTAAAAGTATAATTACTTGGTGATTTTCGCTTAATGTTTTTTTGATTTCCGCATCTAATTCTGAACTTATTATGTAGTTATGTTTTTTTGCTTCTTTTTCCATATCTACAAGTTTTATTTCAGGAAATCTACCACTTATTCTATTTGTTAATTTTACAAGTTTATATACACCTTTTAATCCTCTTGCATATTGTTCAAGGCTTGGTGTTGCGCTTCCTAATATTACTTTTGCATTATGTTTTTCTGCTCTATAAAACGCTATATCTATCGCATTATATTTCGGAGTATTTTCTTGCATGTATGTAGAGCTTTGACATTCATCTATTATTATTAAACCTATATTTTTAAGTGGCATAAATACAGCACTTCTTGCTCCTACTACTACACTTATATTACCTTTCATTATTTTTCTATATTCATCGTATTTTTCACCTTCAGATAATGCACTATGAAAAATAGCTATATTATCTTTAAAGACACTTTTGAATCTTGAAACTATTTGTGGTGTTAGTGATATTTCTGGTACTAGTACTATAGCAGATTTATTTTCTTTTAAAGTTTCTTCTATTAGTTTTATATATACTTCTGTTTTACCGCTTCCTGTTACTCCGTATAATAAATACTTATTTTCTTTTCCATTTTTAATTTCATTAAACGCTTCTCCTTGGGCGCTTGTCAACACTATTTTTTTCTTTTCTTCGTTTGTTACTTCTACTTCTCTATATACTTCTTCTTTTGTTTCGTATATTATATTTTTTTCCATTAATCTTTTTACTGCCGCTAGGGAGTATTCTTTTTTATCATTAATTTTATTTTCTAATCCTTCTAGTACTTTTATTTCTGAAGTATTTCTTTTATTATTTTCTATATATTCTTTTATATTAATATTTTCATTTATATGTAAAAGAGTTTTATATTTTTTATTAATATTTGTTTTTTTAGATGCTTTTAATGCTTTTGGTAGCATACACTGGTAACATGATATTAGATTACATATTAAGTTTTCACTCATGTATTTTCCTAGTTCTAATAGTTCATTATTTAAATAGAACTCGCTTTCTACTATTTTAATTATTGATTTATATTCAATGTTTTTATCTATGTTATTATGAATGTTGAGTACAAAGCCTTCTACTTCTTTACTTCCGAAACTCACTATTACTTTATTCCCTACTTTTATGTCTTTTATATCTTCTGGCACTAAGTAGTCAAAAACTTTATTTAGTGATTTTACTGAATATTCTATTAATACACTTGCTAACATTAAATGCCTCTTAAGAATGGATTATTTTCTAGTTCAAAGCCTATAGTTGTTTGCATTCCATGTCCTGGATATAATACTATGCCTTTATCAAAATCTTTTATCATACTTAGACTTTCAAACATTGTTTGTTCATTTTCTTTATCATAAATACCTATTGTTCCTTTAAATACAAAGTCGCCTGTGAATATAATTTTATCATCATAAAAATAGAACATTACACTATCTAGTGTGTGTCCATAGCATTTAATTACTTTAAAGTTCATGTCATCTATATTTACATTTTGTTTACTATTATAGTCGATTACGTTTACATCATATTTATTTTTAAGTTCATCTAGTGCTCCGATGTGGTCGAAGTGATAATGTGTTATTAGTATTGCTTTTACTTCTTTATTTATTTCTTTTATTTTGGATATTATTTTTTCACTTTCACTTCCTGGGTCAACTATTAAAATACTATCTTGACTTTCAATTAAATAACAATTTTCATCTAAATAACCATTTACTATTTTAGTTATTTTTATCATAATATATCACCATTTTCATCAAATAAATCTAGTAGTTTATCTAGTTTATTTATTACAGTAAATCCACTTGATTCTAATTCTTTAGAGAATCTTACTGCTATTCCTCCCGTACTTTCCCATTCTCTTAAGTTTCCACTATAATCATCCACTAGAATTGCACCCCTACTATGAACTGGTTTTGTTTTTGATACTTGTTTAGGCACTATTATTATACTTATATTTTTAAACTTTTCTCTTAGATAATCAATCTTTACTATACCTTCTTCAAGTGAGTTTACGTGTGTTAAAAAACTTATTTCAAATCTATTACTTTCAATTATTTTATTAATACAATTTATTGAATCATTTAATATATTATTATCATTTACTATTTTACTAAAATCAAAAGTAGACATGAATACTCTTACTTGTCCTTCATCTGATACATTTGTTCCACTTTGTTCTAAAGCTTTATAAAGTAGAGGTATTGTATCCATTACTACTCCATCAAAATCAATATATAATCTTCTCATAATAGCATTCTCCTTTTATAAAATTATAATAACATCTTATACAATTTATGTCAACTTTATTTACAAACGTTTTTTTGCATAAATAAAACTCAGTTAAACTGAGATTATTATTTTAAAGTTAATTTACTTCCATTTTTAATTTCTTTTATTTTATCTGAAATATACTTCGGAGGTATAATACCTTCAAGCCATCCATATATTGTATATAGATTTGTACCAAGCATATCTTCTATTTCTTTCATAGAGTGTCCATCATTTAGAATAAACTCTTTAAGTTCTTTATATGAAATAATTCCATGACTTTCTCTTACTTCATCATCAAGTAGCATTTCATTTATAAAAGATATTTTTGGAATCTCTACTACACCCCCGCATTCTTTACAATATGCAGTTAATCCATTGTAATAAAATTCACTTTCAGATACAATAGCTGGTATCTTTTCTCCTTTAATAATGTAATTTACTTCTTTGTTACAATTTGAACAAAATACTTTTTCCATTTTCTATACCTCCCTTAACGTTTTTAAATTGTACCTCTATTTTATGAGTTTGTAAAGAAAATATTCTAATTTTTTTGTAATTTTTTATAATCAGAATAAATAAGTAATATTCTTCCTCTTGCGATTAAGTTTACTAATTCTTTATATATACCATTATATGGAAGAAGTGCTCTTGGATCTAATGTGTAATGCTTATTTGTATAATCATTTTCTCCTTCTTTAGTTATTATTTTTCCTGTTATTTTTTCATATTCTTTTGCTTCATTATATTCATTTACTATATCAAGTAATAAAGATGTACTTGTTTTATATTCTTTATTATTCATATATATAATAGATGTTTCTGCATGTACTCTTGTACTTCCTTGTACTGCAAAGCCTATTTTTGACATACTATCACTAGCTAATGTTGATGGAATAAAATCATTTATTATAGTTTTATCTACTGCTATATTGAAGTTACCAATAAGTGCTCTATTTTTAGTTTGCATATGATTATTAATATTCTTAATATCTTCTGTTTTATATCCATTTATATCATAATCTATATTTTTTGTATTGGATTTCTTATTTATTATATCTATCATTTCTTTACTAAATGAATTATAAAAATTACTAATAAATGTTATTAAATCTTTAGATGTTACTTTTACTCCTGCATGGCCATAAAAGCCTCCCATTATATTTGCTTTTGGGTCATTTACAGTGTTCTTATCATATCCCATATATTTTAATTTATCTTTTTCACTTAGTATTAAATGAGTATCATATAATTTTAAATCCTCTATAATATATTTATCAAATAATTCTTTATATGTTTTTTTAGTATATGTTTCTAATATATCTGTTAATATCATTATAGGTATATCAGTATATAAATAATAACCTCTTTTTTCTTCAATTATTTTAGCTGTTCTAAGTCTACTTAGTGCTTCTTCTTTATTTTTAGATGTTCTTACGTCTTCTAGAGTATTATAAGTATTTCCAAATGATATTAAATCTATTATCTTAAAATTACTATCTAGATTAGGATAAATATTTACTAAATCAGTTATTTTAGTATCAAGTGAAATATTGTAATCTTTATTATCTATTATCTTTAGTAATATGTATTCTGTATATAATTTAGTTATTGATGCGATATCAAATATAGTATCTATATCATTATTTATTTCTATATGTTTTTCTATATCATTTACTTTTATACTTAAAATAGCTCCTGGAATATTAAACATATAATATTCTTTTTTCCAATTTTCAAATATTTTATTATAATTATTTTTTATGTATTCTTCTAAAGTAATATTATTTTTTTCATATAAGTTTAAAAGTTTTACAATGTTATTATATTCTTCTTTTGGAAGATACATATTTTTTGATAATTCTTTCATAAAATTGTTAATACTCATACATGTCTCCTCTTTTTCTTATTAATTATAATATTTTATTATAATAGTTTCAACCAAAATAAAAAGAAATATTTTCTATTTCTTATCTTCTAAATAATTTTCATTAACATTCTCATCTATCTCTTTATCGGTATCTATGTCATCTTCTATTATATCGTAATCATCTTCATTATTTTGAACTGCTATTTTTATTTTGGCATCTCCGACTATTTCTATTCCAAGTTCTTTTGAGATAGTGTATTTTATTGTATTTGAATCATTGCTTACATCTGTACATGATGGGTTTTTAAGACTTCTAATTATTATTTCTGAGTTATCATTTAAATCTCCATTTTCTTTTATTTTTACTTTTACTGATTCTTGATAGTTTATTTTTTTACTTATTACATCTGTTTTAGTATTTCCATCATAACTATACCATATATTTATATCATAACTACCATATATTTTAATTCTATCTCCATCTTTTCTTCCTTTGATATCATGATTTATTACCCAGCAACCAAGTACTGTATCTACATCTTTATCTGTTTTTATTTCATAATCATCTTTAAATATCTTTTTTCCTTTCCCTATTATTGTTTTAGTTACTATCTCTTTATAATTATTAAACATGATTACCTCCTAATATAGAATATGCTTTAGCCCAAAAATAGACACAAAAAAAGCTTTTAACTAGTAAAAACTTTTCGTTCCTTATTAAAATTATATTTTCGCTGAAGCATCATCAATAAAGTTGTTTTTCATTTTCTGCTTTTCTTCTATTAAAATTATTAATTCTTCCAATTCAGTTATAATCGATTCATATGTTAATGGTTTTGCCCATGTAAACTTTTCTTGGTAATTTTGCCATGATTTATTTAAATATGTATCATTTTTTATAAGCTCTATTGTTCTTTTTATTTCACTTATATCAAATGTTGTGTTCCTTTTTTTAAAAGTATTTTTTATCGCTTCTATCAATATTTTTTCGTTATAGTTTCTATATTTTCCAGATAATAGTATGCCTATATCATAAAAGTCTTTCAACCTTGTATTTGTTATATTTCTACTAACAATGGTTTCAAACTTTTCTGATATGATGGTTTCTATTGTATATGCTAAAATTGGTATTTTTTTATTTTCAAATATACAATTATAATAATATTCCATTTCTTTTGGTGTAATTTTATCTCCTGTTGTAAACTCTATAAACATATTAACTTTTAACTTTTCAAGTTTTCCAAGAATATTAATTTTAAAACCACCATATTCATCCTCTTCACGAATGTCTTTGATATCAATTATTTCATAATTAACATTGTCACCAACATCAATATTTATTATTTCTTGCATAATAGATATAATATTTTCTTTTTTTAAAGTAATACTTTTTAGCGTAGTATCCATATCTTTGGTAGTCCTCATATCTTCGCCAATTATTGATGAGAGTAATAGTCCTCCTTTTAATATAATGTTGTTTTTATATTTGCTTTTTGATATTCTGTCTAACATTCTTTCAAAGAAAAACATTTGATACAACTGAGCTGATATAGTATTGTTGCCGCATGTTTTCTTCAAAATTATATTTTTTAATTTATCTGCATTCACTATAATAATATCTCCAGATAATTCCTTACTTCTTTTTCTACATTTAATGCTTTGGCATACGTAACTAAATTATTAAGATTCTTTTCTTTTGATTTTGCATATTGCTTTAATGCTTTAGTAAAAATCTCTGGCTCTACTTTATTTTTAAACTTAATTATATCGCAAATTGTTCTTTCTAAATCATATACTCTAATTTTTTGACCCATTGGTGATTTAATTTCGACAGCACCTAAATCTAATAGTTCTTGTTTCACATAAGATAGTTTTACATTTTTTTCTTTTAATAAAGAGCCACTATAATTTCTAGGTACAGTAATATTATAATAAACTGGGATTCTATCACTAAAATTATGTAAGTATAATGCTGTTTCTAAAGAAAAAACTGAATGCTTAGTCATTACTCCTAATCTATAATAATCATCTTCAAAACAACTTGGTAACATATATAATCCACGGCTAACTCTAATTAATCTCTTTTCATCAACTAACTTTGTTAAATAAATACTAGGAATATTATTTGCTGTAACTTCTTCAGCAACAATATATCCATTATATTTTTCTGCTAAATCAATAATTCTATCATTATAATTCATAATTTTTTCCTTTCTTAAGGAAATTTTATCATTTTTCCTTACTTTTGTAAATAGTATCTTATCTTTATTTTAATTAAAGCATCCCATGAAAAAAGGCTTATTTAGCCTAATTTTCATTTTTTCTTAAAGAGTCTATTATATTTCTTAATTTTTCTTCTTTTAATTCTTTTTCAGTAGTATCTCTAAAAGTTAACATTTCGTTATATTTTTCTTTTAATATTTCTAACTCTTCTTTATCTATTTTTTCTTTATAGTTAGGTACTAGAGAAAGCATAAATGTTTCAAAATCCATAATTATATACTCCTATTCTAATTGTCCCATTATTGCTGGTAATATTTGTTTCTTTCTTGACATTAATCCTTTTATAAATATTCCTTCACTTGCATTTATATTGAATGAAGAAGATATTAAACTTTCTGCTTCTGTATTATAAAGTACATAACTTCCTTTTCTTACTATGTCTGTTATGAATATTAATACTGCTTCGTAAGTATTTAATGCCATTTCATTTAATTTATCTATGTATTCATCAATATTTGCTTCTATCTTATCATAATCCATTGTTGTTATAACTGCGATACCATAAGTCTTATCATTTATACTATAAGATTTAAAGTCTTGATTAATTAATTCTGTTACTGATAGTCCATCTATTGATGAAGCTGCCTTTAACATATTCATTCCGTATGTTTTGATATCTACTTTTGCAATTTTTGCAAGATCTTCTGCTGCTTCTTTATCTAAGTATGTTACCGTAGGAGATGTAAATAATAGTGTGTCAGATAATATAGCACTTAATAATAAACCTGCGATATCTTTAGGAATATCTACTCTTTCCTTCTTATATTCACCATATATTATAGTTGCTGTACAACCTAGTGGTTTTGATATAAATGATATTGGCATAGATGTACCTATACTTCCTAGATTATGATGGTCTATAATTTCAACTATGTTTGCTTCTTCTAATCCATCTACAGATTGTGCATAATTATTATGATCAACTAAAATAACATTCTTTCTTTCAAACTTATGAGTATCTATAATTCTAAGTAATCCTACACATTCATTATTCTTTTTTATAATTGGATAGTTTGTATAATTATGTTTTTTAGATAATGAAATAAAATCTGTATAATAACTATCTATATTTACACTTAATGGTTCTGGTGTTGAATTAATAGTATTAATATAATTACAAAGAGATATTTTATTACATATTTGATAACTTTCATATGAACTACTAATTATATTTATATTATATCTTTTTGCTCTTGATAATAGCTTTTTAGGTATAGTTCTGTTTTTTGCTAATATTATAAGTTTTACTCTTTGTTTTATAGCGTGCTCTATTACTTTATATCTATCACCTACTATTAAAATACTATTTTCATCAAGTGCTACTTCTTTTATAAAACTTGCATTACTAAATGTAATAGTTTTTATAGTTCCATTAAATAATTCTTTATCTACGTATACTGGCTTTGCATCTAATGTTTCAAGTAATAAACTTATATTAGTATCTAAATATGTTCTTTCATTATTAATTAAATATTTTGCCATATCTTTTAGTGTTACATAACCTATTAATACATTTTTATTATTTACTAGAGGTATAGCTGTTAAATCATGTATTTTCATAAAATTAAAAGCATTATCTATACTTTCATTTTCATTTATATATGCTTTTTTAACATAATTAATATCTTTTATTTGTACTTTAACATCATTTATATATGATGGTGTATCTACTTTAAAAGTATCTAATACAAATCTAGTTTCTCTATTAATAGGCCCTATTACTTTAGGAGTAGTATTATAACCTAATTTATTCTTTAAATAAGATAGAGCAATACTAGAACATACTGAATCAGTATCAGGATTTTTATGTCCAAAAATATATGTTGTTTTCATATTATCACCACGATTAGTTTATCACAATTTATATGTTTTTTGAAGTATATATTATTTTTTTTAATATTTTGTACACACTATTATTATGAAACTAATAGATAAATTATATAATTTAAAAAATGATATGCCTGATTTACAAATAAAAGAAATAAAACATAAAATATATGTATTTAATATACAGACTGTTTCTAGTAGTATGCTTAGTAATGATTATGTTTTAAATTATTTAGCAAATAGAAGTATATTTAAGAGCTTTATTAATATTTATAGTGATTTACGTAATAATATTCCATCAATTAGTTTTATTAATATTAAAGAAGAAGATGTAATGCAGTATTTATTTGATGGATTTACTATACTTCTTTATAAAGATAAACTTATTGCTTTTGAAACTAAAGCTAGTCTTGATAGAGGTGTTAATGAGCCTAGTAGTGAGCCCACTGTTAAAGGGCCTAAAGATGCTTTTAATGAAAACTATAATACTAATATAGGACTTATAAGGAAAAGAATTAAAGATGAAAGACTTAAGATGAAAGAGATTTCTTTAGGAAATAGAACTAAAACTAAAGTTGCTCTTTTATATATGGATGATATAGTTGATAAGAGTTTATTAAGTGAAGTAACTAATAAAATAAGTAATATTAAGAGTGATAAAATACTTGATGTATATTATATTAAAGATTTAGTTAAGAAAGAAAACAATACTACTTTTCCCACTATTAAATCTAGTGAGAAACCCGATACTATAGCTAAATCTTTAACAGAGGGAAAGATATGTGTTGTTTCTGAAAACTCTAATAATGTTTTAATAATTCCTACATTTTTTATTGATTATTTTTATTATGATGAAGATAATTATCAGAAACATTTATTTTCTGTTTTTGTTAAAGTTATAAGAATTTTTGCTTTGTTTATTACTATTTTTGCTCCAGCTATTTATCTTGCTTTAATTACTTATGACCAGCAAATACTTCCTACTAGTTTACTTATCAACTTTGCTATGCAAAGAGCTAGTGTTCCATTCCCTGCGATTATTGAAGCATTTGCTCTTATGTTTACATTTGAACTTTTATATGAAGCAGATGCTTTAACCCCATCTCTTAGAGGTGCATCTCTTTCAATACTTGGTGCTTTAGTACTAGGGGAAGCTGCTGTTAATGCAGGAATAGTATCTCCTATTATGGTAATAGTTGTTGCTATAACTGCTATTAGTTCTATTATTTTTGTATATTATGATTTTCAATCTTTTATAAGAATATATAGATACTCTTTTATGTTACTTGCTTCTTTCTTTGGATTAATTGGTGTACTTTTAGGATTTATAATAGTTGTTACTAATTTATGTAATATTAAATGTTTTGGTAAACCATTTTTACTTCCTATTAAAAGTATACTTGGAATTAAAAATAATAAAGAAATGTTAAAGAAAGGTTTACTTGTTCAAAATACTAATAAGGGGGATGTATGAAAAAGATAATATTAATTATAATATGTAGTTTTATGTTATGTGGTTGTAGTGATTATATAGAGATTAATGATTTAGCTATATTAACAGGTATTGCGATAGATTATAAAGATGAATTATATGATGTAACAGCACAACTTGTTATAAATGAAAAAGATAGTGATGTTGTTGTTTATAATAGTAAAAGTAAAAGTATAGAAGAAGCTATTGCTGAAATATCTAAGTTATGTAATAAAGAAATATTTTTACCTGATTTAAAAACACTTATTATAACTAAAAATATTATAGATAGTGATATAAATTATTATGATTATTTTTTAAGAAGTAGTCAGTCTAAAATGAACTTTTATGTATATCTTGCTGATAGTGAAAAAATTAGTGATATATTAAGTATATATGATGATAAATATGGTTCTTCTTTATATGCTGATAAGATGATGAAGTTTAATAATAAAATATTTTCTTCTAGTACACCTCTTGATTTTGTTAATTTAGTAAAAACAATAGTAAATGATAATATAGATGCTGCATATCCAGTAATTACTATAAAAGAAAATAATGGTGAGAAGTCATTATATCTTGAAGATTTAGTGATATTTGATAAAGATAAAAATACTATTAAACTTAGTGAGGATGAATCTATTTTTTATAATATATTAACTAATAATGCTAGAGGTACCGTACTTACAATACCATGTGATGAGGAATATTTTGCTATTAATATAAATGATGTTAATACTAAGTTTAATTATAAAAAAGATACATTTTATGTAAATGTTAATAGTAGTGGAAAAATATATAGTTATACATGTAAATATGATGTGAGTGAAACTAGTGGTATAGAAAAACTAAATAATATAAGTAAAGAATATATTTATAATCAAATAAATGATTTAGTTAAATTAAATATTAAAAATAAAGTAGATTTCTTAGGAATAAGAGATTATATGTATAAACATAATTATAAAGAGTTTAATGATTTTGATATTAATAAAACTAAAATAGTTATTAATGTAAACTCTTCTATAGGTTCATTTGGTGAAAGTAGGAAAAAGTTAGGAGAATTAAATCATGAAAGTTAATAGTAAATCTTATGGTACATTAATAGTTCATTTATCAGGAGCTAGTTTCTTTGGAATAATTAGTTCTTATTTATTTAATACCGCTAGAAACTCTTTAATATATAGTGTTATATGTGGATTTATTTTAAGTATAATATTATCTTTAGTAAATATATCTTTCTTTAATAAATGTAGTGATAAAAGTATTAATGAAAAGTTTACTTTAGCATATAAAAAGTTTGGTACTATTATAAATATACTTTTTATTCTATTAACAATATCATTATTTATTATAGTTAATTATAGACTTACTTCTTTTTTATCTAGTCAGTATTTAACTAAAACTTATAAAATAGTTATATTAATTTTATTATTTGCTACTATATATAATATATCTAAAAGAGGATTTGAAACTATTACAAGAGTTTCTATATTATCATTAGTTTTATCTCTTGGTATATTTATATTTGATGTATGTAGTCTTATTCAATATATTAATTTTGATAATATATTACCTATATATTTTACTGGTAAAAATAATTTTATTATGTCCAGTATTACATTTGCTTTATATTTTTCTATTCCTACTTTTTATATTAATTCTATTAGAAAAGATGATTTAGTAGATAAAGAAAAGTTTAATAAATATTATTATATATACTTTATTATTTCATTTATAATTGTAGTACTAGCACTTATAAATGCTGCTTTAGTATTTGGATATAAATTATCTTCTTTATTTGATTATCCTTTATATACTGTTCTTAAAAGAATTACTTTATTTTCATATATAGGTTCAACTGAAAATATTAGTGTTTCTTTGTGGATACTTTATATTATTAATTCAGCTAGTATTTATTTATATTCTATTATTAATTCTATTAAGTATACGTTTAAAATTAATAATATGAAAGTTATAGGAATTATACTTTTAATAATAGATATTTTAGTACCTAAGTTTTTACTTATGAAAAATAATTATGTTGAAACTTTAGAATATGCGATGATACCTAATATTTTATGTGCCACTATTTTTGTTATATTTTTAGTTACTAATTTAATATTAAAAAAAAGATGTAAAAATAATTCTACATCTTAAAATGAATCTATATTTACTTTGACTTTGTCAGTACCATCAACATATGATTTTGCTTGAATTAGAGTTTTTATAGATGTGGCTATTTTACCATTTTTACCTATAACTCTGCCCATATCAGAAGATGCCACTATTATTTCTATAGTTGTACCTTCTTCAGTTTTAAAATCTTTTACTTTAACCATATCTGGTTCTTTAACTAATTTTTTAACAATTAGTTCTGCAAACTCTACTAAGTTCATTATTTATTTTTCTTTTTAGAATTATGGAATGCTTCCATAACGCCAGCTTCGCTAAGTATATTTCTAGTTGTATCTGTAGGCTTAGCTCCTTTTCCTAACCACTCTACTGCTTTTTCAGTATTTACATTGAATCTTGTTTCTTCTAGTGGTGAATAAGTTCCTATAGATTCTATAATATTACCATCTCTTTTAGTTCTTGAATCAGATACTACGATACGATAATAAGGTCTTTTTTTAGCGCCCATTCTTCTTAATCTAATTTTAACTGCCATTGTTACTATCCTCCCTTGCTCATATAATATACAACAAAAGATAGGATATGTCAACCTTTTTTAGTTAACTCTTTATGATATTTATTAATAATAAAACAGATGCTATAAATATTAAGACATCTGTTTTTAGTTTATTCAATAATGTATGGATCAGCAAGTGTTCCATTTCCGGTGCTAACTAAAGCTGTGGAGTTCAAGGAAACTACGGAACGAGCGCCGCTATGGCCATTAGAACTATTGCTACCGAAAAAGCTACCGCTACTCAAAAAAGATGAATAAGACAGCCCACCGGAAAAATCTGCGGGACTTAGGGTCCAGTACGTATACCCTGAATGCGTATATACTTGAAAGTTATATTTATTAAATAGACTTCCTGCATATGCTAGTTCATCTGCTGTTATTAGTCCTACTGGAGCACT
>ERZ857629.584-NODE-584-length-48718-cov-4.338943_pt1 | contig 48718 bp, 34 predicted proteins | sample MGYA00519700_ERZ857629 | MGnify/ENA primary metagenome ERZ857629 (study PRJEB31778, sample SAMEA3449351) | human gut metagenome | biome: human gut; feature: human-associated habitat; material: faeces | place: United Kingdom | collected 2010/2012 ... | reverse complement strand
AGTTGTTGTTGAGGTTCGCACCGTCGAGTGTGAAGTTTGTAGAACGTCCGTCACCACCTGCGAAGCTCATGCCGTTGGAGTAGGGCGAGAGGCGTGCGATGTCGGTGATGCTGCGGTTGATGGTTGGCATGTTCATGATTTGGGTGTTGCTGATGTTGGTTGAAGCACCGGTCTTCTCGGCAGCGAACTTTGAAGCCTTGCCTCTTATTACCACTTCGCCCAGCACACTGGCGTCCTCAGACATGTTGAAGTTCTGGTTGTGTGTCTCGCCGAGCTGCAGAGTCACGCCCTTTGCTTCTTTAGGCTGGTAACCGATGTAGGTCACCTTGATAGTGTAGGGTCCGCCCACACGCATACCTTGAATGGTGTAGCGTCCATCGACGTTGGTAACTGCGCCATAACGTGTGCCCGAAGGCTCGTGAATGGCTTGGATTGTTGCGCCGACAACACTCTCGTTGCTGCCGCCCAATGTCACTTTTCCACTCAGAGCAGATGTTGTCACCTGCGCCAATACTGCCTGCACAATGGCAATCAGCATTACGGAAAGCATGTACAATCTCTTTCTCATAACTGTTTTTTTGAAATGTTAAAGACTCAATTCCCCATTTGCATGGAGGTTTACCTATTTAAATGAATTTTGATTTGCTTGCAAAATTAAACATTATTTATTACAAAAGTGTTACTTTTTTCAAAAAAATTAAGATTGTACACATTTTTCTCTGTTTGTACCTAAAATATATGCGTTTTGTAGGTATTCCTTCGCTTAAAACGGTGGATAATGGGTTGGAAAATGCGTCTTTTTTTGTCCGTATTGCAAACAAGGCTTCCTTGCACTCAAAAGAAGCCTTGTTTGGAGTGAAAAGAAGCCTTGTTTGTGAGGCAAAGAAGCCTTGTTTGGAAACGGAGTGGGGCGTGGTTTTTGTGGAAGGTCGTATTGTGTTGGGAGACAACGGGTTGTGTGGCTATTCCACTTCGATGGTCATTGCCGCATTGTTGATTGTCACTTTTTTCCACAGTCTGAAGAAGTCGAGACCGAGGCGGCCGTAGTTGGCGGAGAGAGCGTTGCTGGTGGAGAGGGCGGAGACGGGGACATTGCGGAGGGTAAACGGGGTGGAGGAGAGGCGCATTGTGAGCGACGGGAGGCGGAAGATGCTGTCGTAGGTCACGCCGCCGAAACCTGTTGAGGCTGCGATGTCCCATTTTCCTTCGCGGGCTATGTCGGCGGTGTAGTCGCGGTAGAAGGCGTTGCCGAGGGTGGTGGCAGCTGCTCCCGTGTCGAGGGTGATGGCGAAGGTGTTGCCGCCGTACTCTATCTCTGCGTAAGGTGTGCGCCCTGACGGCGTAAGGCAGATGTTGGGGCGTCGGCGTGATGTCGTGAGTGTGTCGGAGGAGAGTGTCACTGTACTCTTTTCGAAGTCTATTATATAATGTGGAAACTGCATGAGCAGGCTTTCGCCGAGTATGCAGCTGTAGGCGTCGGCGGTGTGGCGGACGCGCTCGTTGCCGCTGTCGAGGTCGAGGATTACGAAGGGTACGTTGCGGAGCGTCAGCGTTCCTATCGTCAGTTCCTTGGCGATGGCTATGCATCCCGTGCCGAGTTTTGTGCCTATTACGCTGATTGTGGCGTCGGTGGGAGTGAGGTGGTACTTGGTGGCGAGCTTGGGTGTTATGACATTGTAGGTTGCGCCCGTGTCGAATGTCATTGTGCATTTCTGTCCGTTGATTCGGCTGCCGATGTGTATGAGCACTTGGGTGGAGTCGGCACTGAACGGCACTGTGCTGAAGGGAACGGTGTGGCTGGTGTTGCCGCCCTTGTCTCTTTGGTACAGGGCTGACTTGCCGAGTGTGTCGTAGAGGTGTTGCTTCCGGTGCAGCTCCGCTACGGTCGCCGTGTCGGCGCTTCCTTCGAGCTGGTCGGCAAGGCTTTTCATCGTCGCGCTTGCCTTGGTGTTGTCGCCGAGTCGGGAGTAGGTTGTGCTGAGGAGCGACAGCATCGACACTGCGTTGCCTGCGCCTATCTCCTGCTGATGGTTGCGCACGAGTGTGGTGATGGCTTCCGCCGCCTCTTCGTTGCGGTTGAATGCGGTGGCGAGCATGGCTTTGGAGAAGCGGCGTATCATGGGCGACATGCTTGCGCTGTCCTTTTCGTAGATGTCGTAAAGGCGGAACCATTGGCTTCCGTTGATGCATGCTCCGGCTGCGGCGTCGGCTGTGCTGCTGTCCTGTGCAAGGCAGGGTGCGGCGTGGAGGATGAGCAGGAGTGCGAGTGTGTTGATGACTTTTTTCATAAGAGTGTGGTAGGCGGGTGTGGTGTGCAGGGTGGAAATCTGATGGCCGAGTTGGGATTAACGAAAAAACTTGGCAATCTTCGGTGGATTCCGTGGCCGGTTGTGCCGAAGATTGTCAAGTTTTATCAGTTGTTGCTATGTCGTTATTTCACTACTATGACGAGGTATTTGCTTGTTGACCAGAACAGCTGCGGGTTGTTTATGCGCAGAACGTACTGTTTGTTGGCGTCGCGTTGCAGCGTGTAGCTGCTTGACGGGTGCATGGTGAGGATGCGTGCCGACTTGGAGTAGAGCTTCACTTCCTTCTCCACACGGATGTCTATCTTTGTGAAGTAGTTCTTGTTGAAGTTGGCTTCGAGCACCTTGTTGCCGTCGATGATGCGCTGTTCCTTCAGTTCCTTCTTTGTTCCGAACACGAACCATGCTGTGTTGAGCTGCTGGTCCTGCTTGTGTATCGTTGCACTCTTCTGTGATGACTCTGTCTTCAGGTCGCTTACATTGGTGTTGAGGTTGTTTATTGTCTCGTCGAGAGCGGCGATGTGTACGTCCTTGGCGTCGAGTTCAGCACGCAGCTGTCGCAGCTGTTGGTCCTTGGCGTCAAGTTGTTTCACGAGTTCCTCCACGGTCTTGCGCAGCTCGTCGCCCTTGATGCTGCTCTCGCGGAGCTGCTGGCGGAGTTTTGCCATGAGCACACGGTTCTGCTTCATGGTGTTGGATATGAACTGTATGTTCTCCACCATCTGTCTGTGCTTGTCGGCTCCTTCGCCGTCTTTCACTATGCTTACACGGTTTTCTGCCTCGTTTATCTCGCGGAGCCCTTCCTGTATTTCGTTGAAGGTCTCCATCATGTCGTTGATTTCGTTGTCCTTCTGTGATATTATCTTTTGCAGCGAGTCGGCCTGTTCCATGATTGCCAAATCGGTTTTCTTGCCTTCTCCCTTGCATCCTGCAAGGGCAAAGAGTGCCAGTCCCAGCACTAAAATAGATAGGTGCTTCATAATTTTTCTTTTAAGTTTTTCTTTTCTTTACTGTTATATCCAGCCACTACGATTACTATCTCGCCTCGTGGCTCTGTCTGTGTGAAGTGTTCCGTTACTTCGGCGAGTGTTCCTCGCACGCTTTCTTCATGTACTTTCGATATTTCGCGGCACACGCTTACTTGGCGTTCTGGACCGAACGTGTCGGCAAACTGCGTGAGAGTCTTCACAAGTCTGTATGGCGATTCGTAGAAAATCATCGTTCGTGACTCTTCACGCAGGCTGTTGAGCAGAGTCTGACGCCCCTTCTTCTGCGGCAGGAATCCTTCGAAACAGAAGCGGTCGCACGGCAGTCCCGACGACACTATTGCCGGAATACATGCCGTTGCACCCGGCAGACACTGTACGGTGATGCCCGCCTTCGCCGCCTCGCGGGCGAGGAAGAATCCGGGATCGCTTATGCCCGGCGTGCCGGCATCGCTTATCAGGGCGACGGTCTGCCCTGCTTTGAGTCGCTCCACAATGTTGGCACTTGTGCCGTGCTCGTTGAACTTGTGGTGCGACATGAGACGGTTCTGTATGTCGAAGTGCTTCAACAGAATCCCGGATGTACGCGTGTCCTCGGCAAGCACTATGTCTGCCTCTTTCAGAATGCGTATGGCGCGGAGCGTCATGTCCTCCATGTTACCCACCGGAGTGGGCACAATGTACAATATACCCATAATGACGGCAAATATAATGAATTCTTCTGCACTCTCAAAAAAAAACAACTGTTTCTTTGCATTTTTTAAAACGTCTTTGTAATTTTGCGCTCATCATGACAGTAAATTTAGTCGGCGAACAGCATCGCCAGGGAAGAATAGAAGTGATATGCGGCTCGATGTTTTCGGGAAAGACCGAGGAACTCATCCGCCGCATAAAGAGAGCGACATTCGCTCGGCAGAAGGTTGTAATCTTCAAGCCGCAGATTGACACGCGCTACTCCGACGAAAATGTGGTGAGCCACGACCGCAACGCCGTCGTTTCGAAGCCTGTCGGCACGGCGGACGACATACTCGCGCAGCTCGACACACTCACGAATGTGGATGTGGTGGGAATAGACGAGGCACAGTTCTTCGACGAACGCCTCACCGAAGTGTGCGACATCCTGGCCTCACGAGGCATTCGTGTCATCATTGCGGGGCTTGACATGGACTTCAAGTGCCACCCGTTCGGAGCCATACCGTCGCTTTGCGCCATTGCCGACGAGGTGACAAAGGTGCATGCCATCTGCGTGAAATGCGGCAATCTGGCATACGTCAGCCATCGCCTTGTGAACAATGACAGTCAGGTCCTCATCGGCGAACAGGCTGAATACGAGCCGCTCTGCCGGGAATGCTACCGCAAGTGCACCGCCGCTGAAAGCTGATTTGCATGCCTGACACCACTCCCGCACACGCTGCCGGAAGCATGGCGGCGTGACATGACTTGACCGAAACGAACCAAAAACAAATTGCTTATGCCGGAACAGAAAATAACTCTCGACCGTCTTGTGCGCTGGCTCTCCGTCGGCGGCATAACTCTTGCCGTGTTCTTCATAACCAAATATCTGAGCAGCGTGCTGCTCCCATTCGTCGTGGCATGGCTCTTCGCCTATCTGCTCTATCCCATGGTGAAGTTCATCCAGTACAGAATGCATGTCAAGGTGAGGGCCATTGCCATCATCATCGCCATGCTTCTCGTCCTGAGCGTGGTGGGACTTATGGTCTATTTCATATTTCCGCCGATGATAGACCAGTTCCAGAAACTCTACGGCTACCTCATGCACTGGCTGCACCAGACCACACATACCAACGACCTCACCACCCTTGTGCGCCGCTGGATGGAGGACAATCAGGAGCAGGTGGAACGCTTCTTCAAAAGCAAGGATTTCAGCGACACGCTGAAAAGCACCATGCCCAAGCTGTTTGAAGTGATAGGACAGACGGCGAATATAATAATGAGCGTGGTGGCTTCGTGCATCACCTTATTATATATGTTCTTCATTTTGCTCGATTACGAGTTTCTTACAACCAACTGGGTGCGCATCTTCCCGGTGAAGAACCGCCCGTTCTGGCACGAACTGGCGCAGGATGTGGAGCGCGAACTCAACAACTACATACGCGGACAGAGTATGGTGGCGCTGTGCATGGGCATCATGTTCTGCATAGGGTTCAGCATCATGGACTTCCCGATGGCAATAGGCCTGGGAATACTCATAGGCGTTATGGACCTCGTGCCCTATCTGCACACGTTCGCACTCATACCCACCGCCTTCCTCGCCATGCTCAAAGCAGCCGATACGGGGCAGAACTTCTGGATGGTATTCGGTCTGGCTGTGGGACTGTTCATCGTGGTTCAGATAATCACCGACATGGTGGTCACACCTAAAATCATGGGTAAGGCGATGGGGCTCAACCCTGCCATACTCCTTCTTTCGCTCTCCGTATGGGGCGCACTGCTCGGGTTTATCGGCGTCATCATAGCCCTTCCGCTCACGACACTGCTCATAGCCTACTGGCAACGCTATGTCACAAAGGAGGCGAAACGACCATCAAAAGCAGTGGAAAAGACAGAAGCGACAGGATGACAACGCTCTGACGACTGTGAAAAGGCACGTTTTTTAAGCGTAAAACATAAAAAATGCAGAATTTATTTGCGCAATTGAAAATAAAAGGCTACCTTTGCACTCGCTTTTGAAACATAAGGCATTACGGAGATCCGTTAGCTCAGCTGGTAGAGCACAACACTTTTAATGTTGGGGTCTTGGGTTCGAGCCCCAAACGGATCACCACCAAAGAGGACTTTCTTTCGGGAAAGTCCTCTTTTCGTTTGTGCCATCTCCAAAATCCGCTGCGTACTTTGTCTTGGTAGTGTGTTTGTCACATCATCCATATAAAGAATTATGTTAAAATCACGTTCAAAGGTGGCTTGTGGTTACCTTTAAACGTGATTTTAATCTTCTGTAACACAAAATCAGACATAATCAGTCAGACCTTTTGCAAAAGTTAAAAAGGAGATTATTGTGAGGGATTATGTTTTTTCTGTGTACCTTTGCAAATGAAACATCAAGAGCAGTTAAGTCTGCACCAACCGAGCCGACAGCTACGGTGGTCAAGTTACGATGTGGAAACTAAGTTTAATTTCAAAAAATGTCATTATGAACAATTCTCTTTACGATGATTTTGCTGTACGTTTTGCAGCAAGTTCCCTAAATTCTTTGGTTGAAAGTTTCAATCGTCAGGTTGGAAGCCGTGGCTTCACTTCAGCTCGTGCAGCCTTTGACAACGCACTTATGGATGAGCTGATAAGGCGAGGTATAGATGTGTCTGCTGTGTTTGACGGTACGGTCATTTCCTTTTCGCATAAAGTGTTGCTGGATAATAATGGATTGGTAGTTTGCGATTGATGTGAATTCGGCGAAATTTGACTAAAAAAGTTTTTTCAAAAAAATCCATCATTCTACATTTTAGTGCTGGTTTTTCAGCCGTAATGCGTTGTGACTTAGTGTTATACGGTGGATGTAGATGCAATGTAGATGAGATGTAGATGCAATGTAGATGGGGTGCGGATGGCATGAAGTGGATCAATCTGCACCATTTTATGATTTTTGCGGGTAGATAGGAGGTCGAGCGTCTCGCTCGACAACACTAAGTAAGTCTGCCATTCATACGCTTGTCTCCATCACTTGCACCGCCCAAAAATATGAATTCAGGATTATGAATTGTTCGTGTGGTGTTGTCGAACGGGACGCTCGACTTCCTATCATTATTAATTCTGAATTCAGAATTATGAGTTGTTTGTGTGGTGTTGTCGAGCGGGGACGCTCGACCTCCTATTGGGAGTTGCGACTTGGCACAAAAAAAAGTTACGATATTGTTGTGCAATATCATAACTCCGTTTTTTTTGTTTGTAAGTCGGGATGACTGGACTCGAACCAGCGACCACACGCCCCCCAGACGTGTACGCTAACCAACTGCGCTACATCCCGTTGCTCTGTAAAAGCGGTGCAAAGGTACACACAATGTGCGATATATGCAAATTAATTTGAAGTTTTTTTTCAAATAAACTCTTTTTCCATGGAAATGTTTTGAAAAAACGAATGGGAAATCGTCGGTTTTCAAACAAGGCTTCTTTTGATTGTAAACAAGGCTTGTTTTTGATACAAACAAGGCTTCTTTATGATGCAAACAAGGCTTCTTTTCAAGTGTGAAAAGCTGTCGTTGTGAAACGATGGTGCAATGGCTTGTAAATGAATGCGTTACGGTTGCCTGGCGGCGATGTGTGGCTTCGGCGCGTGCCGTGGTTTGCGTTTCTTGCAGAATAGCAGCCGTGGGGGCGGAAAATGATAAACTATGTAAAGTGGTGTCATTCAAACTTAACTTATTTGTAAGTAAAATTTTATTTCATTATCTTTGTACTCGGAAAGCCGTCGCCGCATGAACGGCGGCTTTCCGCTACAAAAACAATGACGAAAATGCAATACAGAATAACTGCGCCAGACACGTTTGACACGGCGGTGAACCTGCCGCCCTCGAAGAGTGTGAGCAACCGTGCGCTGGTGATACACGCCCTGTCGCACGGCGACATCATTCCGCAGAACCTCTCGGAGTGCGACGATACGGAGGTGATGATTAATGCCCTGAACGGCAACGACACGGTGGTGGACATCAAGGCGGCGGGCACTGCCATGCGCTTCCTCACCGCCTACTATGCCGCTACGCCCGGCGAGCACATCCTTACGGGTACGCCACGCATGAAGCAACGCCCCATTGCGCTGCTCGTGGATGCGTTGCGCTACCTCGGTGCCGACATAGAGTATATGGAGAACGAGGGTTTCCCTCCGCTGCGCATCAAGGGCAGACCGCTTGAAGGCGGCTACATTGAGATTCCGGGCAACGTGAGTTCGCAGTACATCTCGGCTCTGCTGATGATAGGTCCGGTGCTGAAGAATGGTCTGCAACTGCGCATGACGGGTGAAGTGGTGTCGAAACCCTACATCGACCTGACGCTTTGGACTATGAGGGAGTTTGGCGCTGATGCCGACTGGACCGATGCCGATGTGGTGAGCGTGGGCGCGAAGCCTTACAGTCAGCGCCGCTACACGATAGAAAGCGACTGGAGCGCAGCCTCCTACTGGTATGAAATGATGGCTCTCTGCCCCGACCGCGAGGCGCGTCTCGGCTTCAAGGGTCTGCATGATGCGTCGAAACAGGGCGATTCGGTGGTGAAATACATCTTCTCGCTGCTTGGCGTGAAGACACGTTTCGACCGTCGCGACGGCGACGAGGCGGTGGCTGTGAAGCTGAAGAAGCAGCCCACTTTCCTGCCACGACTTGACTACGACTTCATAGGCTCGCCCGACTTGGCGCAGACAGTGGTGGTGACATGCTGCCTCATGAACATACCCTTCCGCTTCACGGGGCTTGCGAGTCTGCGCATAAAGGAGACCGACCGCATCGAGGCATTGAAGCGTGAGATGAAGAAGCTGGGTTATGTGCTGCACGACGAGAACGGCGACACGCTCGTCTGGGACGGCGAACAGTGCGACGCCAGGCTGCTGCCCATCGATACCTACGACGACCATCGCATGGCGATGGCCTTCGCTCCGGCGGCATTCAGGTTTCCGGGGCTTGTGATCAACAATCCGCAGGTGGTGACGAAGTCGTACCCACAGTATTGGGAGCACTTGCGTCTGGCGGGATTCAAGGTCGAGGAAGTCGGCGTACAGGAGGCCTGACCATGTGGATACTTGTAGCAGCGATAGTGGTGCTGGGCGTGGTGGTGGCAGTGGCGGAGCTGCTTATGCGCCGCCGCGGAGCCGAACCTGCCGAGGCGGTGCAGCCCGAAGCCACCTGTGCCACATGCACCGGTGGCAACGACAAGTGCGAGCAGGAGTGCATGATGGAGGCAGCCACGAAGGAAATAGAATATTACGACGACGAGGAACTCGACGCCTTCCGGGGCCGTCCCTCGTCGGAATACACCGACGATGAGGCCGAACAGTTCGGCTACATCCTCTCCACCATGCGCGGAGAGGAGGTGGCAGGGTGGTGCCGGAGCCTCAATCTGCGCGGAATAGAACTGCCCGACCAGATAAAGGACGAGGTGGTAATGATAGTGAGCGATGGACATTCTTAAATACACATTCTTCCAAAACGCCCTTCTGGGAGCGTTTCTTGCAAGCATCGTGTGTGCCTTTGTCGGCACATACATAGTGGTGCGGCGGCTGGTGTTCATCAGCGGCGGCATCACCCACGCCTCGTTCGGCGGCATAGGCATCGGCGTCTATATGGGATTCAATCCCGTCGCGTCGGCAATGGCGTTCTCGGTGCTCTCGGCTTTCGGCATACAGTGGATGTCGCGGCGCGGCAATGTGCGTGAAGACTCGGCTATCGCCATGTTCTGGACACTCGGAATGAGCATCGGCATACTGTGCAGCTTCCTCACGCCGGGCTTTGCCACCGACCTGCCCTCGTTCCTTTTCGGCAGCATCCTCACCATAAGCACCGCCGACCTTGTGCTGCTTGCCGTCGTGACGGTGGTGGTGACGGTGGCGTTCGCGCTGCTCTACCGGCCGCTTCTCAGCATAGCCTTCGACCCCGTCTTCGCACGGTCGCAGCGTCTGCCCGTCAGTTTCATCGAGTATTTCATGATGGCTCTCATCGCCGTCACCATAGTAAGCACATTGCGCATAGTGGGCGTTGTGCTCGCACTGAGTCTGCTCACGGTGCCGCAGATGACCGCCAACCTCTTCACCTACAGCTTCAGGCGCATCATAGCATGGAGCATCGTGATAGGATGGGTGGACAGTCTGGCAGGACTTGCCTTGTCGTATTGGCTCAATGTGCCGTCGGGTGCGTCGATAATTTTCGCAAGTATTCTCATTTACCTTGCGGCAAAGACAATAAAAACCGTTCATAGTGAGTTAAATAAAGAGTGAGATTACTTAAGACACGACATATTGTCCCCATGATGGTTGTAGCCGTACTGCTGGCCGCAACCGGCTGCTCCACGCAGAAAAACACCGCCAAGACACGCCGCTGGCACGCTTTCAAGGCGAGGTACAACACTTATTATAATGGTACACTTGCATACATCGACGGTTCGCTTGAGAAGGAAGATAACAACAAGGACAACTTCACCGAGATGATTCCGCTCTATACCGTGGGCAACAAGGACAACCGCGAGACGGGAAAAAGCAACTTCGACCGCGCCATAGAGAAATGCCAGAAGACGATAAAGCTGCACAGCATAAAGCGCAGACCCGTGTGGAACAAGCGTCGGCGCAAGACTGAAAAGGACATAGAATGGCTCAATCGCAGAGAGTACAACCCGTTCCTCTGGAAAGCATGGATGCTCATGGGACGCTCACAATTCCATAAAGGAGCGTTCGACGAGGCCGCTTCCACATTCTCTTATATGAGCCGTCTCTACCAGACACAGCCCGCCATCTACGGAAAGGCACGCGCATGGCTCGCAAAATGCTATGTGGAGGAGGGTTGGATGTACGATGCCGAGGATGTGATACGCAACATGGAGCGCGACTCAATACACTGGAGTGCGCGCAAGGAGTGGGACTATACTTACGCCGACTACTACATACACGCCGGCGACTACGCAAAGGCGATACCTTATCTGCGCCGTGTCATCAAGCACGAAATGCGCAAGAAGCAGCGTGCCCGTGAGTGGTATCTCATGGGACAGCTGTATGCCGCACTCGGAAACAACGAACAGGCAATGAAGGCCTACCGCCGCGTGATACGCCAGAATCCGCCTTACGAGGTGGAGTTCAACGCACGCATAGCCATGACCGAGGTCATGTCGCAGGGACAGTCGAAGAAGATGATAAGCCGCCTGAAGCGTATGGCGGCGTCGGACAAGAACAAGGATTACCTCGACCAGGTGTACTACGCCATCGGAAACATATATCTCAGCCAAAAGGACACGGCTCAGGCCATCACCGCCTACGAGCGCGGCAACACCAAGGCAACGCGTACCGGCATAGAGAAGGGAGTGCTTCTGCTCCGCCTCGGCGACCTGTATTGGGAGAAGGAACGCTTCTCCGACGCCCGCCGCTGCTATGGCGAGGCGATAGGCATGCTCGACAAGGACCGCAAGGACTATGCGCAGCTCTCGCGACGCTCATCCGTCCTCGACGAACTGGTGCCTTACACCGATGCCATACACTTGCAGGACTCGTTGCAGACACTTGCCAAAATGGATGAAAAGGACCGTAATGCCGCCATCGACCGTGTGATAGAAGCACTGAAAAAGAAGGAAAAAGAAGAGCAGAAGAAGCAGGCCGAACTCAACGCGCAGGAGACAATGGCGAAGAACGGAGGCGAGTTGTCGATGAATACCAATGCTCGTAACAGTCTGACTCTGAATCAAAACGCTAACAATAAAGGCAACGCCGCATGGTATTTCTATAATCCCGTCACCGTAAGCCAAGGTAAAGCTGCGTTCCAAAAACAATGGGGAAAGCGCGAAAACATTGACGACTGGCAGCGTGTGAACAAGACTGTGGTGGCGTTTGCCGATACACAAGAACTCTCGGAAGCCCGACTCGACTCCATAGCGCAAGTTGAAGCCGAGCGAGACTCGCTCGAACAGCTCACCGATAGTGCGCAGAACGATCCGCATCGCCGTGAGTATTACATGGCGCAGATACCTTTCACCGAGGACCAAGTGAAGGCAAGTAACGAGATAATAGAGGATGGACTCTTCAATGCGGGAGTGATATTCAAAGATAAACTCGACAACCTTCCGCTCAGTGAGAAGCATCTCCGCCGGCTCACCGACAGTTATCCCGACTTCGAAAAGATGCCCGATGTGTTCTATCACCTCTTCCTTCTATATTCGCGCAAGGGCGAGTTTGGTGTCGCCGACACTTATGTGAGCAAATTGAAAAGTGATTATCCCGACAATGCGTGGACCATATTGCTCTCCGACCCCTACTTCAAGGAGAACGCAAAGTTTGGTGTTCATATTGAAGACTCGCTCTATGCCAGCACTTACGAAGCCTTCAAGGCGGCGCGATACGGCGAGGTGAAGGGCAATGTACACGTTTCCGAGACCCGTTTCCCGTTGGGCGCCAACCGCGACAGGTTCATCTTTGTGGGCGGATTGGGCAAACTTAATGAAGGCGACGCCGACGGATGCCTTGCCGATATGAAGACCGTCGTGGAGAAATATCCGCAGAGTAAAGTCAGCGAAATGGCTGGAATGATAGTGAAGGGAGTGCAGTCGGGCAGGCGTCTGCGCGGCGGTCACTTCGATTTGGGCAACATCTGGGAACGCCGTACGGCGGTGCTCAACGACAGCGACAGCATCAATGCTCGCCAGTTCTCGCCCGAACGCAATGCCGACTTCGTGTTCATGATAGCCTACAAACCCGATTCCGTGGATGAAAACAAGATGCTGTTCGAGTTGGCACGATACAACTTCACCAGCTACATGGTGCGCAATTTCGACATAGAGATAGAGGATGCCGCCGGCATCCACCGCATGATTGTGAAGGGATTCCGCAACTACGACGAGGCGTTGCAGTATGCACGGCAGTTCCATTCGCAGGTGTCGCTTGCAAGACTCATGGGCGACAGCCGCACAATAATAATCAGCGAGCAGAACCTTCCGTTGCTCGGCGAGCAGTTCAGCTACGACGATTACGCCGCATTCTACGCGAAATACTTCGCCCCATTGAAGGTAAGTACGGTGGAACTCCTTGACGAACCGGGCGAAATCACCATAGAGAAGCGTAGGGAAGAAGCTTCGCCCGACGACGGATTCGACGACGATGAGGGTGGGGGCACCTACTTTGACGAAGGCACAGAGGTCGTACCCGACGAGGGTGAAAGCACTGTCGTGCCTGAGACAGAGACTCCTGCCGCCGGCAATGAGGGAGGCAATGTGCTCGTACCTGAGGCGGAACCGTCGGCAACGCCGTCGGAAAACGGGTCGCAGACCACCATCGCCGAACCCGAACCGAGCCTTGACGAGCATGCCGGCACCACTGTGATAGAGGACGACGCTCCTGCCGCCGTACCCGTGCAACAGCCGGGAGAGACGATAATTGACGATGCTCCTGCCACCGATGCTCCCGCCGCTCCGTCGCAATCGGCACCGAACCCACAGCCTGTGAAACCGCAACCGACCGCCGGAACGAACCGCGAGACATTCATGGAACCGCAGCCCGAACCTGCGCCGGAGGCTCCGCAACCCGTGGAAACCCGCCCCGAACCGCAGCCCGTGAAGCCGCAGCCGACCGCACCCACGCCCGAACCTGAGGAGAAGAGCACGAAGAATCTTGAGGAAGAGTTTTATTTCGACGACGACACTCCGGCGGCTTCCAAGGGCAAGAGCGGCGCGAAAAACAGCAAGACGACACTTCCTCCTGCCCAGGAGGACGATGATGAGTATTACGATCTGGACGGTTTCTGACCCTCCGCAATGCCTCACCAGACAAAAAGCAACGCTTATGAGTAATGGATTTTTACTGTGGGTGGACGACGAGATAGAGTTGCTCCGCGCCCACATACTGTTTCTTGAAAAGAAAGGCTACACCGTGACCACGGTGAGCAACGGCACCGACGCCATCGACCAATGCCGCCAGCACACGTTCGACCTCGTGTTGCTCGACGAGATGATGCCCGGCATTTCGGGTCTGGAAACCCTCCAGCGCATAAAGGAGATATCGCCCGCCACGCCCGTTGTCATGGTGACAAAGAGCGAGGAGGAGAACATTATGGACATGGCCATAGGCTCGAAGATAGCCGACTACCTTATAAAACCCGTCAATCCCAGTCAGATTCTGCTCACGTTGAAGAAGAATATCCACCGCCGGCAGATTGTCACTGAGGTGACACAGACGGGCTATCAGCAGAACTTCCAGAACATCGCCATGCAGATAATGGACTGTCGCACCATCGACGACTGGATGGAGGTGTACCGCCGTCTGGTGCACTGGGAACTCGAACTGAGCGGCACCGACAGTTCGATGACGGAGATGTTGCAGATGCAGAAAGAAGAGGCCAACCTCGGTTTCTGCAAGTTCGTGCGCAACAACTACCTCGACTGGGTGGCGCCGCAGCAGCGCAACCGGCCCCTTATGAGCCCCGACATATTCAAGACCAAGGTGTTTCCCGCCATCGATGCAGGCGAGAAAGTGTTCCTGATAGTAATCGACAACTTCCGCTACGACCAGTGGCGCGTGCTCTCAAAGGAAATCGGCGAGCTCTTCGACATCGACGAAGACATGTATGTCAGCATTCTGCCCACAGCCACACAATACGCCCGCAACGCCATATTCAGCGGACTTATGCCCAACCAGATAGCGCAGATGTTCCCCGAACTGTGGGTGGACGAGGATGAAGAGGAGGGCAAGAACATCAACGAGGAACCGCTCATACGCACGCAGATAGAACGCTATCGCCGGCACGACACATTCTCCTACCACAAGGTGAACGACTCCGTGGGTGCCGACCGACTGCTCGAACGCTTCAACACCTTGCGTGGAAACGACCTGAATGTGATTGTTGTGAACTTCATAGACATGCTCTCACATGCTAGAACAGAGTCGAAGATGGTGCGCGAACTCGCCAACAACGAGTCGGCATACCGCAGCATCACACTCAGTTGGTTCCGCCATTCGGTAATGGCAGAGCTTATAAAGGCACTTTCGCAGATGGATTGTAAGGTGATAATAACCACCGACCACGGCAGTATAAGGGCTTCGAAACCCATCAAAATAGTAGGCGACCGCAACACCAACACCAACCTGCGCTACAAACTCGGCAAGAACCTCAACTGCAACTCAAAGGAAGTGTTCACCATAAAGAACCCCTCACAGGCGCAGCTGCCGGCTCCCAACCTCAGCACGAGCTATGTGTTGGCAATGGGCAGTACCTTCTTCGCCTATCCCAACAACTACAATTACTATGTGTCATACTACAAGGACACGTTTCAGCACGGTGGCATTTCGCTTGAAGAAATGCTCATACCGCTCATAACTCTCACCTCACGCAAGCGCGGAGAGTGAGCAACGACAACGAATAAAAACATGGAATTATGGAAATAAGAATCAATTCTCTTACCGAAATCAACGATGCAGCAAAGCAGTTCATCGCTGCAATGGGCGACAGTAAGGTGTTCGCCTTCTACGGAAAAATGGGTGCCGGAAAGACGACTTTCGTCAAAGCCGTGTGCGAAGCTCTTGGGGTGGAGGACGTGATAACATCGCCTACGTTCGCAATAGTGAACGAATACCAGAGCGCGACGACCGGAGAGAGCATCTATCACTTCGACTTCTATCGCATAAAAAAACTCGAAGAGGTGTATGACATGGGTTATGAGGACTATTTTTACAGCGGCTGCCGCTGCTTCCTCGAATGGCCTGAACTCATAGAGGAACTTCTTCCGGAGGACGCCTGCAAGGTGACGATAGAGGAGACGGAGAACGGTGCACGCGTGGTGCGCTTCTGATTACGCCGCGCTTCGCCGGTGCCTGCCAGGTAGGCGTTATTCCATTGGTTTTCAAGACAGTTACAGTCGGTTTACAAACAAGGCTTCTTTGCATTCCAAAGAAGCCTTGTTTGCGTTGTAAAGAAGCCTTGTTTTGAAGGCAAAGAAGCCTTGTTTTCAATGCGGGTGTTTTGACTTCGTCTTTTGTTGCTTGGATTGTTCGTTTGCCATGTTTCGGTCTAATGACCGATTTGGGTTAAAAGTCCTGCTCGTAATCAGCGTCGTATTCCCACGGGTTGAGGTCGGTTTGCGACGGTGCGTATTTCTTTATGCTGCCGTCGCCAGGCCTTGGATTTCTGAAACCACCTTTTGTTGCCGTCTCGTTGAGTCCGTCGGAACTTGCTATTATGCTCATTGTCTCTATTTCCACTGCTTTTGTTTCCGGGGCGATATATTGTTTTCTGTTCATTGTTTTTTAAGTTTGTTTGTGATTGAATGTTATGTGTGTCTATTTTACTACTATTTTCTTTCCGTTCTGTATGTAGATGCCTCGCTTGAGAGAGTTGAGCGAATTGCCGGCATATTGTCCCATCATGTTGTAAACGGGGGCGTCGCTTCCCTCAGTGGCGAATATGTGGGTGAGCGGAGTCAGACTGCCGTCGATGTTGGCGCGGAGCTTGTTCGTGTCGGTGTTCTTGGGCACGATGAAGTAAGCGCGCATGCCGTCCATGGTGCAGGCATCGATGTCGCCTTCGACAGGATAGTAGAAAAGGTTGCCGTCGCCGAGGAAAAGTTCGGTCTTGTCGGTCTTCAACATCGTCTGGTTGTATATGCCCTTCATCTGGAAGACCTTACTGTCGCCCACGGGCAACGGGTTGTTGTTGGAGTCGAGCGGTGACGCCACCATGCTGACGCCGGTGAATGTCGGGTTTTCCACGATGTCATTGCCCGGCTTCATGATGTATGGTGTTCCTGCCTTCATGCTATATGCGGGAACGAATGTGGCGATGTAGTTGCTGAATTCATTTCGGTATTCGCGGAGTTCCGTACCCTCGCCGAAGTATTTTTTCACTTCGTCAGAACTGAGATTGAACGGCAGGCATAACGTGTTCCAGTGGCTTGCGCTGAGGCTTCGCTTTATGGTTACGTTGGCGTTTCTGTAGTTTTCGATGAGGTTGTCGGTCTTTGTCTCGTCGATGGTGTAGGTCTTTAATGGCGGTATTTCGAGGGTTACGTCAATCTTCGTGACATAAACCTCGGATGAAGAGGTGAAAACGACTTTGGTAGCATAGCCGTCCCAGCATGCTTGAAGGGCGGTTTTGGTTAATGTTCCTTCCGTGCCTTCGTAATTAAACCATGTAAGTGGATGGGTATTGTCTTCCCCGTAGAACTCAATCTTTACGATTTTGCCAATACTGCATGATATGGTATGCTTGGTATTATAGAACGAGTACTTGTCGCTTTTGCTTAACTCTGCGTTCAGAGAATGAACCGTTACGTTACCGCTTGACATTTCAACTCCCATGCGTGACGATTCATGTCCTTTGTTATAACCCGGTGTGAAGCTGACGGGTCTTTCCGTTACCGAAATGCCGTGAGTCACTTGCAGAGTGCATGTGGCAGTCGCTTCTCTGTAAGTCTCGTTTGCTGCGCCGGTTGCAGTGATGGTGTATGTGCCGCGTTTTTTGACGCGTACGACTCCATTCGTCTCGTCAATCGTGGCGTCATCGGTTGCGGGCGATATGGAATAGCTTACATTTAGGTTGTTGGGGTTGCAGAGAGCAGTCTTTGTGTTGAATGTGGCAATGCCGTCGGCGGCACTTTCCAGAGCCACGGTATAACCTTTCCTGCCGAATATGAAGTCTGTATCTTCAACGCGGTTGTCAATGTTTTCTACGGTGTAATAATCAGAAGATTCTTTGTAACTGTCCGTCTTAATGAGCCTTGCTCTTATATCTGCCGTTCCAAATTTGGTGTTGGTGAATGTCAGTTCGCCGGTTTTGGCGTCCACAGTTACAATCTCTGAATTAGAACTACTATATATAATGTGCTCACTCAGGTTTTTTTGGCTGATGTCATTCTTTGCGGTAGCCCGTGGTTTGACAACCTTTTCAGGAACGCCGGCATTGAATGTGTATTTCCTTTTGGAATAGTATCCAAAGCTTGTAGTGGTGGGCTGGAGGGCATTGGGAATAAATTTGTAAAAACTTATTCCGGTTGTTGTAGAACTGTTAGCGAACCATTTAGTTTTGTTATTAATGTCAATATATTTACTTAATCCGTTGATCTTGAGTTGATCAATCTTTACTGAACCGGAAGCAGATACTAATGTGAATTGTTTATATCTACTATTGCTTCCTATACCTAACTCAAAATTCATAACCTTATTGCAATAAAGACAACTATTTTTATTGCCATTAGGGTGGAAAATGTAATAGCCTGGAGAACCATCTTTGTTCCATTTCAAGTTGTCTGTAACTTCACTTGAGATATACTTGCCGTCGGCAGTAAGGGTTATAGCGATGGCATTAGGAAAAATACGATTATCGTTCGGAATCGCATAAGTCTTGTCTGAGTTTTTTCCTACAATGACAAAGATGTCACTTGAAGTTAAATCGCTGATACTTACCTTTTCCCATACTTGGCAATACCCCCCCGTGAACACATGATTGTGACCACAAAGAGCATCAGAAAGCGTAAATGTTTAGTCATAAATAGTTGTATAATGTTTAAAATGTTAATAAGCTTGTTTTTTTGTTGTATGCTTTAGGTTGTGTGGTTGTGTGTCAGACGCATTTGTCTGATTGCAAAATTACAGCTATTTTTTGTGTTGTTGCAGAAATAATGTTTAAATATTGTGAAAACGGAATTGACTGGGTTATATCAGCAGGAAATGATAAATAGTTGGCAGTGGGATGTGCATTAATAAGAAAAAAACACTAACTTTGCAGCAACAAGCATGTGTTTCGTCACGCATGAACTTGTGTTTGTATTAACGTTAAAACTCTGAATGTTATGATAGTACATGTTGCCAACCCGATTTACGACTCCGTGTTCAAGTACATAATGGAGGACGAGCGCATAGCAAAGACCATATTGTCGGCCCTGTTGAAGAAAGAAGTGGTTCATGTGACTATTCGTCCGCATGAATACAGCAACACTACGCGCGACACACTGTCGATGTTCCGCATTGATTTCGCGGCTACGGTTCGCGAGCGCGAAGGCAATGAAACGAAGGACCGCATTGTTCTGATAGAGCTGCAGAAGACTTGGCTAAACACTGAGACATTGCGTTTCAGACAGTATCTTGGCGCGCAATACAACAACAAGAGCAACATACGCGAGGCTGACGAGAAGGGTTTTGCCTATCCGATGGTGGCTGTCTATCTCCTTGGACATAAGGTGGGCAACATCAAAGAGCCGATAGTGTATGTCAATCATGATGTCTTCGATTACAATGGAAATGTTGTGGAGGCAGGAAATACAGAGCCGTTTGTGGAGAGTCTCACGCATAACAGCATCATTGTGCAGATACCGCTACTGCAGGGTAATGTGAACAACCGTCTGGAGAAGGTGCTCAGCGTGTTCGACCAGACCAATGTGGAGGGCGACACGCAGCAGGTGTTGAAGATAGACGAGGACAAGTATGCCGACGACAACGATATGCTTTATGTGCTGCACAAGCTTACTGCGGCTGCGGCGAACTCCGAAATGCGGCAGGATATGAATGTTGAGGACGAATATTACAAGGCAATAGAGGACCGGGACACTGCGATTATGCAGCGGAATAAGATGCTTGAACAGAAGGATAAGCAGCTTTCCCAGCAGAGTGAGCAGTTGTCCCAGCAGAGTGAGCAGTTGTCTCAGCAGAGTGAGCAGTTGTCCCAGCAGAGTGAGCAGTTGTCCCAGCAGAGTGAACAGTTGTCCCAGCAGAGTGAGCAGCTGTCTCAGCAGAACAAGCAATTGAGGAATATGGCAAAGGCTTTGTCTGCAAACGGATTGACGGAAGAGCAGATTTCCAAGATGACAGGCATGAGTCTTGCAAGCGTCACAGAACTTCTGAAGTGACAGGAGAAGGGCGTGCCATAGCCGTGGAATGAATGAATTTGAATGACCGGCAGTGTGCTTCCCGGTCAAGTCGCATTTCATTCAATTTCAAAGACAATTACAGTCGGTTTACAAACAAGGCTTCTTTGCATTCCAAAGAAGCCTTGTTTGCGTTGTAAAGAAGTCTTGTTTTGGAGGGCAAAGGAGCCTTGTTTTTAATGCAGGTGTTATATTTTTTGTTTTCAGGCTGTTATGGATACGGGTTGATGGCGGTGACATGGAAAGTAAAAGGGGCTTGCCTTTGAGTCAGGCAAGCCCCTTTATGGTTGTCATTCTATTGTCAGTTCCACCGGACAGTGGTCGCTTCCGAACACCTCGGTGTGTATCGTTGCGCCGCTGACATGGCTCATCATCCGCTCGGACACTATGAAGTAGTCGATGCGCCAGCCTGCGTTCTTCTCGCGGGCATGGAAGCGGTAGGACCACCACGAGTAGGTCACGTCGTCGGGATGCAGCGTGCGGAACGTGTCGGCAAAGCCGTTTGCGAGCATTGTTGTCATGCGTTCGCGCTCCTCGTCGGTGAATCCGGCGTTGCGGCGGTTGGTCTTCGGGTTCTTGAGGTCTATCTCCTGGTGCGCCACATTGAGGTCGCCGCAGAGAATCACGGGCTTCTTTTCATCGAGTTTCTTGATGTAGTCGAGGAAGTCAGCCTCCCATTTCATGCGGTAGTCGAGGCGTCGCAAGCCGTCCTGCGAGTTTGGCGTGTAGCAGGTCACGAGGTAGAAGTCGTCCATTTCGAGCGTGATGACGCGCCCTTCGTGGTCGTGTTCGTCTATACCTATGCCGTAGGTCACTGCCAACGGTGTGTGGCGTGTGTATATGGCTGTGCCTGAATAGCCTTTTTTCTCGGCGTAGTTCCAGTAGGATGTGTAGCCAGAGAACTGCAGGTCGAGCTGTCCCGCCTGCATCTTCGTCTCCTGAAGGCAGAAGAAGTCGGCGTCGAGCTGTCGGAAACTATCCTCGAACCCTTTGCCGGTGCATGCTCTGAGGCCATTGACATTCCATGAGATGAACTTCATAAGCTTGTGTTTTTGGAAGCGGTTGTTATCGTGCTTCGCAGGTGATGTAAATCTCTCTTATGTAGGGAGCTGTGGTGACGGTGTTCTCGCTGTTTATTTCCGGTTTGTCGAAGCAGATGGCGTAGAGTCCCATCTGGTATTCGAATGTGCGCTTTGTGGGAGTCCAGATGCCGGCGAAGGAGTTGGGGTAGAACACGAAGTAGGCCTTCTTTGGCTTGCCTTCATAGTTGAATGTGGTCTCGGCGTACATGGGGTTCACATAGAACTGTATGTACTGCGATGTCACGGCCTGCTTGTTCGGGATGAAGAAGAACGACTTCAGTGTCACGTCGGGCATGCTTCTCATCTGGCTGTGAAGCTCTCTGAGGTACTTGCCCTTGTTGGTGATGTCGGTGCTCGGCACGGTGATTGCTGAGTCGAGCTTGCTCACCGGGAAGCGGTAGAGCGTTACGGTGGAGTCGTTTCTTGCCGTCCAGTAGGTGTCGGTGGAGTCGTATTTGGCGGGTTCTATGCCGATGCCGTTGTATTTTGCATAGTAGAAGCGCACTCTGCCGCCGTATTCTCCGGCCATCTCGTTCATGTACTTCTTGTAGGTCTGTTCGTCGATTGAATAGTCTTCCGATTCAACACACGAGTTGAACGAGACTGCTGCCACGATGCAGCACAATGCGATTGCGAAGATTTTTCCGATTTTTTTCATTGTCTTTTTCACTTTGATTTTATTTGTTTTATATGAGTTCTGCAATTTAAATGCGTGTCTTGCAGAATCATTGTATGCGGAAATCGTTTTTTTTAGAATTTTCTTGAGTCGGAATGTATGAGGTTCATGAACTCCTCTCGGGTCTTGGCCTGGTTGAACGCACCTGAGAAGTCGCTCGTGGTGGTGATGGAGTTCTGCTTCTCCACGCCCCGCATCTGCATGCACATGTGCTTTGCTTCCACCACTACCATCACTCCGAGCGGATGCAGCGTCTCCTCGATGCAGTCCTTTATCTGCTGCGTCAGACGCTCCTGCACTTGCAGACGGTGTGCGAAGATGTCCACTACGCGGGCTATCTTGCTAAGTCCCGTGATGTAGCCGTTGGGTATGTATGCCACATGCGCCTTGCCGTAGAATGGCAGTATGTGGTGCTCGCACATCGAGAAGAAGTCGATGTCCTTCACTATCACCATCTGGTTGTAGTCCTCTTTGAACAGCGCGTCGGTGAGGACTTTATGCGGATCCTGCGTGTATCCGCGTGTAAGCACCTGCATTGCCTTTGCCACGCGCATCGGAGTCTTCTGCAGTCCCTCCCGTTCGGGGTCTTCGCCGAGCAGTGAGAGGATGCCTTTGTAGTGTGCCGCGAGTTCGTCGAGGCCTTCGCGGTATTCTGGAGTTGTCATAAATGTTGGATGTTGGGTTTTGAATATAGGGTTGTTCCGGCTGCGGCTCGATGCCGCATGCCGTCAGGATGGCGCCGTGTCAGTATGCCACGGTAATCTTTCCGCTCACGATGCATGCCTGCTTGTAGCCAAGCTTCTGCACTTGTGAGAGCACGGAGTGGGCTTCCTGGTAGGTGCGGAAGTTGCCCATCCGGCATATCCAGCGCGGCGAATAGAAGTGTACATATACGGGGATGTCGGGGAAGACAGCCTTCAGCTGGTTGCCGATGTTCTGTGCTTTCACTTTGTTTTCGCGCGAGTTGCCTCCGGCGAACACCTGCACCCGGTAGCCGTTCACCTTGTAGCTGTTGCGCATTATCTTCTTGCGTGTGTCAGCGGTGGTGGTTTCTATGTCGTTATCGTCCTTTTCGGTCGATGGATTTTCGTGCTTGTGTGTGTCGGCCTTGGCTTTGTTTTCCGCCTCGGTCCTGGGGTGTTGTGGCTGTGTGGGTGTTGTGTTGTGCGGCCGGTCGGCATGTGTATGTGTGCCTTGGTGGCCTTGGTTATGCTGTGTGGCAGGTGTTTTCGGCTGCTGTTTCGCCGCCGGCGCCTTTGCGCTTATGTCTGCCTCATTCACCAGTTTGTCTATCTCTTTGCTCTGTGTGACGGTCACTGTGGCCTGTCCCTGCTTCTGTTGCAGGTGTTCTGTGAATGTCTGTGCCCATGCGGCGGCATTCATGCAGAGAGAGGTGATGAACAGGATGATGATGCGTTTCATTTTGTTGTCTGCTGGTTTGCCTTGTCGTTTGTCCCGACAGGGGTTGTAGATAAAAAGGGAGTGAGCCTCCAAGTTGTCTGTGACACACTTGGAAGCTCACGTTGTTGTCGTTACCTGTTATTTCTTCCAAGCGTCGATGATGCCCTTGAAGTCAGCGCATTTCAGTGAAGCGCCGCCGATGAGGCCTCCGTCGATGTTGGGTTTGGAGAAGAGTTCAGGTGCGTTGCTTGCCTTGCAGCTGCCTCCGTAGAGGATTGATGTGTCTTCGGCTGCTTCCTGTCCGTACTTCTCTGCTACGATTGAACGTATGTATGCGAGCATTTCCTCTGCCTGGTCGGATGTTGCGGTCTTGCCGGTTCCGATGGCCCAGATGGGTTCGTAGGCGATGATGATGTTCTTCCATGCCTCTGCATCGAGGTGGAATACGCTGCCTTCGAGTTCTGCCTTTACCACTTCGTTCTGCTTTTCAGCTTCGCGCTCTTCGAGTGTTTCGCCGCAGCAGAAGATTACCTTCAGACCGTTCTTGAGTGCGAGGTCGGTCTTTTCCTTGAGAATTTCGGCTGTTTCTCCGTAGTACTGGCGACGCTCTGAGTGTCCGAGGATGACATACTGTGCGCCGGTGCTCTTCACCATTTCGGCAGAAACCTCGCCGGTGTAGGCTCCCTTTTCCTTGTCGGCGCAGTTTTCTGCACCGAGGCCTACTACTGTTGAGTCGAGAACGCCTGCTACAGAAGCGAGGTGTATGAACGGAGTGCAGATCACTACGTCGCAGTTTGGCTTGTCAGCTACAAGTGCCTCGTTGATTTCTTTTGCGAGGGCTACACCGTCTTGCAGGTTCATGTTCATCTTCCAGTTACCTGCTACAATTTTCTTTCTCATTTTCTTTTTTGTTTTAAAGAGTTTGTATATTCTGTTTGTATTCTGTTTTCCTTTTATCCATTTGGTCCATGCCCAGAGGCGGTCGGCTATTGTGAGGAGTGTGAGTGGCAGGAGGAACCACAGGAATATGCGCAGCAGTTGTCTTGATGTGCTGTCTTGTGGCATTCTGCCTATATCGAGTCTGTCGGGGCTTGCTTTCATTTCCGATGTGTCAGGCAGGTTGTTGTGGCTCCATTTGTTTATCACTTTGCCGTCTTTTATGAGCACGAGTCCGGGGTTGCTTCGTATTATTGTCTTGAGTGTTGTCTCGTCGGCAGTGGCGAACGGGTATTCGGCTCCGGTGATGTCGCGCCATCGTTCCATCGCTTCCTGTGAGCTTGCGGTGAGGCAATAGAACGGTATGCCGTACTCGTGGGCGTATTCATAGAGCTGGTCGATGTCTCCGAAGTTGCTGTCGTCGGCTTTCTCCAGCTGTGGTGCGACAAGCAGGAAGGTGTAACCTTTGTCCTGAAGGATTTGGTCTGTTATGTCGTCTCCCGTCTCGTTGTCGGTGAGTGAGAAGTCGTGTATGGGCGGTTCGTATCCCGGTTTTGTCTGCACTGTCTTCGTTTCCACGAATTGCCATGTGGAGTCGGGGTAGTTGTCGAGTGTGAACTCTTTCTCCGTACCGTTCTTTTTCAGTATGAATGTGGTCTTGAATTCGGGTTGTTCGGCGTCATCGGGTATTTCCATTCCTTTTCTTATGTCGGCTCCTATGTGGTAGGGGCGGAAGTCGATGAATGGCAACAGGTACAGGCACAGTGTGCTTGTGACGAGGATGTAGATGACGGTAAAGTTGAATACTATCCACTGGTTGCTTCTCGATATGAGCCGTCCCATGCTCAGCGGCCAGCGCAGCATCACTATTGTGCATGCCAGCAGTATTATGTTCTTGAGCAGTGTCTGTCCGTTTGTGAGTGTCACTGCGTCGCCGAAGCATCCGCAGTCGCTCACGGGATCGGCGATATAAATCCATACTGTGAGTGCCGTCATGAATGCCATGACGAGTGTCATGAGTCTTGTCACGATGCGGCGGCGTATGGCGAAGAGCACCATGATGCCGAGTGTGAACTCGGTGGCTGCGAGGGCTACCGAGGCTGCGAGTGTGAGCCAGTCGGGGATGTAGCTGGCTATGTGCATTGCCGCGAGGTAGTCGTGCAGCTTGTATTGTGTGCCCAGGGGGTCGATGCCTTTGGCATAGCCTGACACGATGAATGTGATTGCCGTGACGAGACGGCACAGGTTCACTGCTATGCCTTTGAGTCTGTTCATGCCTGCTGCTGTTGCTCCGTCAGCTTTATCACGCCGAAGACGGCATAGTTGATTATGTCCATGTAGTTGGCGTCGATTCCTTCCGACACGAGTGTGGCTCCGTTGAGGTCTTCTATCTCCTTTATGCGTTGCAGTTTGGTGAGAATGAAGTCGGTGTAGCTGCTTATCCGCATGCTGCGCCATGCCTCGTCGTAGTCGTGGTTCTTGCGTGTCATGAGCTCGAGGGCTTGCTGTGCGTGGGTGTCGTAGAGCTTCATTGCCTCGTCGGGGGTGATGTCTATGCTGTCGACATAGCCTTTTTCGAGCTGTATGAGACCTATGATACCGTAGTTTATCAGTGCGACAAATTCGGGGCGTATGCCTTCATCTACGAGTGCTTCGCCCTTTGTCTCTATGGAGCGTATGCGCTTCGCCTTGATGAAAAGCTGGTCGGTGAGCGACGACGGACGCAGTATGCGCCACGAGGCTCCGTAGTCGTGCAGCTTCTTCATGAAGAGGTTGCGGCACTCGCTCATTGTGCTTTTAAACTGTTCTTCTGTTTTTGTCGTGTCCATAATTCGGTGCAAAAATACTAAAATCTTGCGAAATGAGCAATAATATGTCGGAGTTTCTGACTTGGTGAATGTTAAGATGTTAAAGGACTTGGAGTGGTTGTGGCGCAGGTTGTGGTTTGGTGGTTTTGAAAAGAAGCCTTGTTTGCATCACAAACAAGGCTTCTTTGGCTTGCAAACAAGGCTTCTTTGCAGTGCAAACAAGGCTTGTTTTTAGGGTGTTGTGAATATGATTGAAAATCAATGCATTACGGTTTTGGTTCCGGCTTCTGCACCTGCTTCTGCCGGGCATGGATCATCCTCACCACGCCGCACATTGCTTCGTAGCGTGCACGGAGCGAGTCGCAGCGCACACGCAGCATGTTCTTCTTGTAGAGGTCGGCCTCGTTTTCCAGCTGTGTGGTGGCTTCCTGCAGCAGTCCGTCGGTCTTTGCCACATCGTCCTGCGCCATTTTCAGCGACGCGTCCTGCCATATTGTGAGTGCTTTCCGGCGTGCCTCCACAGCCTTGGGGAAGCGTTCGCGCAGCACTGTGATGGAGTCGAGCGTGGCTTTGTACTCGCCTTTTTCGTAGAGCGAGCTGATTTCGGCGAGCAGCGGTGCCGCCTTTTCGTCTTCTGTCGGGGCGCAACTTGCCGCGAGCAGGGCAAGTGCAAAAATTGCTGTATATTTCATTGCAGCGGCAAAAGTACAACATTCCACGCCGATAGCGTTCACTTGTGTGCCGATTTTAATTATTATCGCATTGTTTTAATTATTTTTAAATCGAAACGGGGCTTTGTCGTTGGGCTGGGTTTTGTCGCAGGCTTGCATTGAATCCAAATCGGTCATTAGCCCGAAACAAGTGTATTATCCCAAATCTAATGGCCGGTTTGGGTTGAAGTACAAACGGCAGACGAGGAGATTCGCTCTGCTGCCGGGTCGGTTTGCGGCCGTTGCTGACAGTAAGGGCGAAGCTCCTCGTCGGTTTTGGAAGTGAAAGTGCGTCAGAAAGTTATAGGCGCCGTTGCCGTATTCTTCTCCGGCTGCCGTAGTTTCCGTGTCTGTGCGCGACTTATATGAAGATGTATTTCATCACAAAGAGGATGGCGAGCACCCACATGGTGATGTTTATTTTCTTGAAGTTTCCGCAGAGAGCGTTGATGGCTACATAGCTGATGAGTCCGCAGAGGATACCGTCGGAGATGCTGTAAGCTAATGGCATCATGATGATGGTGATGAATGCGGGGATTGACTCGGCGTAGTCGTCGAGGTTGATGTCCTTGATTGGTGAGAGCATGAACAAGCCCACAATCACGAGCACCGGTGTCGTTGCGGCGGCAGGGATGCTGAGGAACAGCGGTGCGAAGAACAGTGCGATGATGAAGCATACGGCTGTTGCAAACGAGGTGAGTCCCGTGCGTCCGCCCTGTGCCACTCCGGCGGCACTCTCAACGTAGGTGGTTGTAGTGCTGGCACCGAGGCATGCGCCCGTCATCGTGGCTATGGCGTCGGCCATGAAGGCTTTGTTGAGTCCCGGAATCTTTCCGTCGGGACGCATCATGCCTGCCTTTGTGCACACGCCTACGAGTGTTCCCATGGTGTCGAACATGTCGATGAAGAGGAATGTGAACACCACTACGAGCATGTCGATGGTGAAGATGTTGTGGAACTCGAACTTGCAGAAGAGCGGATCGACCGAAGGTGGCACATCGACAAGTCCGGTGAAGTGGGCAAGACCCATGGGTATGCCGATGATGGCAGTAATGAGTATGCCGAGGAGAAGGCTTCCCGGCACCTTCTTTACGGTGAGCACGCTGGTGATGACGATGCCGATGACGCCGAGCAGTGCGCTGCCTTCGGTGAGTTTGCCTATGCTCACGAACGTGGCGGAGTTCTCGACGATGATGCCGGCGTTCTTGAGTCCGATGAAAGCGATGAAGAGTCCGATACCGCCTCCGATGGCTCTCTTGAGCGTTGTCGGGATGGCATCGACGATGAGGGTGCGTATCTTCGTCAGAGTCAGCACCACAAAGAGGAATCCTTCAATGAGGATTGCCGTGAGGGCGAACTGCCATGGGTAGCCCATGGTGAGGCAGACGGTGAACACGAAGAATGCGTTGAGACCCATGCCGGGTGCCAGTCCGAATGGCTTCTTGGCGTAGAGCGACATTATGAGAGTGCCCACGATGGCGGCAAGGGCTGTCGCTGTGAAGACGGCGTTGGTGTCCATGCCCATCGAGGCGAGGTTGCTGAAGATGCTGGGGTTTACTGCGAGGATGTAAGCCATGGTGAGAAAGGTGGTGATACCAGCCATTATCTCGGTCTTCACATTATGTTTTGCGGGGTCGAACCCGAAGAGTTTCTGTAACATTGTTGTTTGTTTTGTTTGAAGAAGAATGGTTGTGGAATGTCGGGAGGGTGAGGTTTCTGAAGCTAATAGTTTGGAAATCAGAAGTTAAGGCGTTGGAATCCAGAAGTTAAGGAGTTAAGAATTCAGAAGTTAAGCCGTATGCTTTGACTTGAAAAACATTTTGTTTGACTTCTGATTTCTTGACTTCTGTCTCCTTAAAGCATTTGGCTTGACTTCCGGATTCCAGACTCCTGTCTCCTTATTGATTCCTCGTTCTTATTTGTTCCTGCTTTTTAGAAATCCCATTTGAAACCAAGACACGGACGACACTTGAATCCGTCGGTGGAACCGAAGTTGTTGCTGAGCTCGATTTCAGTACCGATGCTGAGGTTTTCAACGCCGATGTGCTGTCCGACATTATACCAAAGCTGCGGCTCTGTGATGAAGACAGTGCTCTTTTCCTTTGCGTTTCCGTTGTCGTCGAAGCAAGTGTGGTCCTCCCACCAGAAGTCGGCGAAACCGTCAAACTTGAGTCCTTTCACGCCGAAGAGGTCGTTCATGGCCCACACTGCGGTGAGCTGCATAGGCACATCCGATGATTTTTTTCTGATAGTCTTGTACAGAGCCTTGAGGTTAAGAGTGTTCTTGAAGTCCTTGCTGTGTATGAAATAGTCCACACCGAAGAGCCAAGCGTTGTTGATAGGGTAGGACTTTGTGATGCCGCCGTTATATTCCACCTGCAAAGAGAGGTTCTTGAGCGACGATTTCTGCCAGAAGTTCAGGCAGCGGGCAATCTCGAAATAGGTGCCGCCGGGGGCGAGGTTGGGTCCCGGAACATGCTGGTCGTAGTTGAAGTCGTGGTCGATGAAGAAGTAGGTGTTACCCCATTTGTCCTGCTTGAACATCTCAAGCGTGAGGGTGACAAACTCTCTGTCCGAACCGAAATCGTAGAACAACTGGGCATTCACTTGTGCCTTTGCCTTCGTACCGCCCATGAAAAGCATGGCGAGCAAAGCCACGGTCATAACTAATTTGTTGGCTTTCATTGTAGTGATTGTAATTATTGAATGTGAAAAAATGTTTCTTTCTTTTGCCTTTGATAACCTGATGGAGTCTCGCAGAGCTTTGTTTCGCTAAAAGCTTGACGCCGATATGCGAAGCTGAAACGTCATATTAATATTTTGCAAATATATACATTTTTTGTGAAAGAGCTTGCATGACAGGCTCTCTTTTTGCTTCTATGTGCATAAAACTGTATGAAAACGTAAAAAGGTGAAGCCTGCAGTCAGACTTCACCTTAATATATATCCAAATTGTGCAAGTCCGGAAGTCGCCGTCGGATGCCTTTCTTCTTTGTCCGATGATGAAAGCGTCCGGTTCCGGTTAAAGCGGTTTCTCCGGCATGTTCAGTTCCTTTTCTTGCGGAATCCCGCTTTGTCAGCGTTGCAACAGTTTCTTGCCTTTCATGATGACGATGCCCTTGTAGCCGGGTTTTACCTTCTGTCCCTGCACATTATATAATGTGGCAGAGCTGTTGGCGGCGGTGCTTTCGCTGATGTCGGTAATGCCGGAGGTGATGCCTTTGAACACCTCTTCGTTCATGTGACGGAAGTTCAGTGAGTACCAGGCCTTCATATATGCGCCCTCTTCGGTGAGGTTTTCCTTCAGAGGCACCGGGTTTCCGTTCCAGGCGGCATACTCGCGCTCCCATGCTCCCGACTCGGTGAGGGTCTTGACATAACCGTTAACGCGTGAGATGAACCTTATTTCGGAGAGCGACGAAGTGCTGAGTTCCTTCCAGCGTTGTGCCACCCGCCACTTGTAGTCGTTGATATTGTTGTTCCACAATCTTCCGTAAATGCTTACGTTGAGCATGTCTTCGTTGTCAGCCACGCTGTTGTTGTAGATGTTGTTGGCTGTCCATCCGAGCGAAGTGTCAAGGTTTCCCGGTGTGATGAGCATCTGCTTGCCCTCGTTCAGGTCCTTTATGCTGAGGTAAGTCTTGTTCATCGCGTTGTCGTTCAAACCCTGTGCGAGGCAGAAAACGTGGTAGTCGATGAGATTCTGCTCGTATATGTTGTCGGCGAGTCCGGCTTCAAAGTCCTTGTCGTATGCGGTGTTGCAGAATTCGATGAACTCCTTCAGCGGCGTGTATGAGGCTTCGCAGGGATAGTCGTCGGGGTACTCCAGAGTCCATTCGTTCCATGATTCGCCGTCCATCGGTTCTGTTTCGTAGCCGCTTAGACGCGTCTGCGGACCCGCACCGTCGGCTTTGTACATCACTCCGTTGATTGTAGGATTGCCGTCATCACCATTCTTTGCCTTCTTGAGTCCGAGGAGTTTGCGGTTCACTTTGTCCGTCAGACAATACAGACCATGATAATCTCCGTTGATGAACACCTCCACCATGTAGCCTCTTGTGCCGTTGCGCTGGTTGTTGCCGTTGTCGTATGGGGTGAACGAGAAGCTGTTCCAGATGTCGGAGTTTATGCGGTTTCGCAAGCGGGAAGGGTCGGTCTGCATTGCGTCGAGAATCCATGTGTCGTCCTCTCGTATGTTCATTATGTTTGTGTCGAGGCTCTTTCCGTTGTCGTTGAGGAGCTTTACGGTGAACGATTTCTTGTCGTATTTCAGCGATTTCTGTCCGTGATACTTCACCTTGCAGTTGAATTTCGCAATCTGGTTGCCTCCGGTACGTTTCAATGGGTCGTTTATTTCCATTGCGGCGTTGGTGTAGCTGTCGCCAGAAACATTGTCCTTTTCCACGGTAATGTTTACGAGTGGCAGCGATTGGGTGTTGAGTTTTTCGCCGATAGTCTCGTAGTCGCTTTTCTTTTCAACTATGTCTGTCGGTATGCCGGCAAACAGTTTGTCCCTCAGATTGTCGAAGTTCTCGCTGAACCATGTCTTTATGTAGCTCGCTTCGTCGTCGATATTCTGCTTCAGTTCCACCGGGTTGGCGTTCCAGGCGTTGTATTCCCGCTCCCATGCTCCCGACTCCTTGAACTGCTTTACATACGCATCCACTCTCGCATTGAATGCTTCTTTGGACAGAAGCGTCTTGCTGAGCGTGCGCCAACGGTCGGCGACGGCAGTCTGATACTTGTTCAGATTGCCTTTCCAGAGGCGTGCGTAGGGGCGCACTTTGAGTATGGCGTCGTTGTTGGCGACAACATTATGGTATGAACCTTCCCATTCTCCGCCGTACGAAGTGTCGAGATCCCACGGCGTGATGAGCATCCGTGTCTCGTTGTTTATGTCGTTTATGCTCATGAACGAGTTCTTCATCGTGTTGTCGCGGAGTCCCACGGCGAGGTAGAACGTGTGGTAGTCGATGAGGTTCTGCATGTAGAAATGTGTGTCAAGTCCCTCTGTAAACTCCTCGTCTGAGGTCTTTGTGCAGTAGTCGATGAGGTTTTTCAGCGGCATGTATGCGGTTTCGCAGGGGTAGTCGTCGGGGTAGTCGAGTTCCCATTCGTTCCATGATTCGCCGTTCATCGATTGCGAATAGTAACCGCTCAGGTATGCGGCGTCGGTCCATTGTGCGCATTTGTACATCACGCCGTTGATGGTTGTGTTGTTCTCCTTGTCGGTCTTTGCCTTCTTTACGTTGAGTAGTTTGCGGTTCACCTTGTCCGTCATGCAGTACAGACCGTGGTATTTGCCGTTGATGAACACCTCCACGAAGTAGCCTTTCGTGCCGTTTCTGCCGTTGTATTTCGTCTCGTACGGAATCTGCGACATGTCGTTCCAGATGTCGAAGCATAGGCGGTCGCGCATTCTTACGCGGTCGATGGTCATTGCGCCGAGTATCCATGAGTCGTCCTCGCGGTTGCCGAGCACGGGCGCATCGAGGCTCTTTCCGTTCTCGTCGAGCAGTTTCAGGTTGAACGACTTCTTGTTGTATCGCATCGAAGTGGCTCCGCGATATTTTATTTTGCAGTTGAAAGTCGTCACCACGTTGCCGTCGGTGCGTGCCAGCGGGTCGGCTATTTCGATGGTGGCTTTGGTGTAATTGGGTTTGGTCACGCTGCCTATATCTACGGTAATATTGACGAGTGGCAGCGATTTCTCTGTGAGTTGCTGCTTCAGCTGCTCGTAAGTGGCGACATCGGCTGCGCTTACGACGACTGCCTGCACTATTAGCAGGAGGGCGATGATAGTTTTTTTCATAAAGTGTCGGATATGGTTTTTTGATTGTTAGTATTCTGAAAAGGCTGTTTCTGCCGCGTGTAAGAAGCGGCTGTTGTGCATTTTAGCACCTTGATTATGCAAAGATACTGTTTTATTGTGGTTTTACTGCCATTTTTTCTGAAAATCGTTTGTCCGGTTTTTATATTTTCTTTGTTTTATGTTGTGGTTGCGGTCGGTACTGTCTTATTTGTTGTTTTAATGGTTGTAAATATGTCTTGATGAATGTTCTAAATTGTTTTAATTTAACATCCGTTATCTTTTCTTTGCCTTTTTTGGTGGTGACTGGAGTGTGTTGTGTGCGATAACAGCTACCTTTGCACGCTGAAAAACGAGACAACAACCACTTTTCTGCTGCCGGCAGACGTTGCCGGCTGATGAAATACGAACAATGGATAACTCAATAAAAACACAATAATAGGATTAAGATGAATAAAGAAGTAAGACGAATGTGGGCGTACGCAAAGGGTTGTGCGCTCGCAGTGGGTCTTTTGTTCGGCCTTGCCGGAGCGGCAGAGGCGCAGGACAGCGACGGAAAACAGACTTTCACCGTGTGTGCCTACAATGTTGATGGATTGCCAAACAGCATTGCCGGCATTGAAATAAACCCCGACGGCAAGGGCGAGGAAGGCGCCGCAGCCATAGGCAGCTATCTCAGCGAGAAGCAGTTTGATGTGATTGCGCTCAGCGAGGACTTCAATTTCCACTCTTCGCTTATGGCTCCTCTCGCAGCCGACTACACTGCCGGCACCTACCGCGGCGGCTTGAACGTGAGCGGATTCAATGCCAACATACGTTTCAACACCGATGGTCTGGAGTTCCTCACACGCACCCCCATCGTCTTCGGAAGCGAGAGCTGGACGGCATGGAAGAACAACTACGGCAAGTTTGACAACGGTTCCGACGAACTCATAACTAAGGGTTTCCGCAGCTACACCGTGAGTGTGGGCGACGGAATCCTCGTCGATTTCTACATTATGCACATGGATGCCGGCAGCACCGATGCCGACAATGCCGCCCGTGCCACCCAGTGGGAACAGCTCCGCGACGCCATTCTCGCCCGTAACTCCGGTCATCCCGTAATCGTTATGGGCGACACCAACAGCCGCTACACACGCGACGACATTGCCGGACTCTTCGTTGCGCCCCTCTCCGACGCCTACGATGTGAGCGATGTGTGGGTGGAGAAGTGTCTCGACGGCGTGGCTCCGACACTCGGCGGTGCGTCGCTCATGGTCGATGAACTGGGCTATGAGAAGGGTGAGATAGTGGACAAGGTGATTTATCTCAACCCCAAAGGCGGTTCCGTGCACCTCTCCGCCACGGCGATGAACATCGATGCCGACTGCAGTCTGAGCGACCACAAGCCCCTCTCCGTCACCTTCGAGGCTACAGGCAAGACCTACGCCCCTGCCGAGGCGAACACTTGGTGGCGCGGCGAGGAGTGGACCGGCGACGGACAGAAGGTATATCTTTATAATGTGGGACAGAAATACTTCCTCTCCAACGAGTCGGCTCCCGGCGTGACAAGCATAGCGCAGGCTCCCGAATGGACCATTTCAGGCGGCGACGAATACACCGTCACCAACGACACGCACTCTCTCCGCATGAAAGGATTCAAGTCGATGCAGGGCGTTGTCGAAGGCTCTGGTGCCACAACGTTCAACAATCATGAGGCAGGCATCACCGAAGGCAGCCACCGCATAGGCTTGAAGGACCGCCTTGTGTTCTGGGATGCGAAGACACACTTCATGGGAATAACGGTGGAGAAGGGCGCCGCAAAATACGCAGGCACCACCACAAAGGATGAAAACATAGACTGGCTGCTCATCTCTTCTGAACAGAAACAGGCCTACGAGCGTTACAATGCCATTTACCGGACAGCGACCTCGCTCCTCGGCAATGCCGCGCTCAACCTGCCGGCAAGTATCGAACAGCAGCTCACCGGGGCTCTTGCCGCCACCGCCGGCTCATGCTACACCACCTGCGACGCCGACACGACGGCGCTTCTCGCCGCTTGCAGCGCAGTGGAGGAGTGGCTTGTGCGCGACATCGACATTGACGCGACACGCGCCACATCGGTGTGCCTGCCCTGGAACGCCACTGTCCCTGAAGGCGTCAGCGTGTATTATGCCACGGAAATGCTTTCGCACAAGCATCTCGACGCAGTGCATCTCGTGAAGTATGAAGGCAGCGTGATTCCGGCAAACAACGGCTTCGTGGTGATAGCCGACGCCGACAACACCGCCGCTTCGCTCCGTTTCACCTACACTGCCGAACCTGCCTCGCTGCCCGAAGGCAACATCCTCAAGGGTACAGTCGATGGAATGGACGGCGAGAACCTCTCGTTTGCCGATTACACCTACATGACAGTCGGCTCCGACGACCTTGGCAACGGCTTCCGCGCACTTGCCGACGGAGCGTCAATCCCGGCTTGCTCGGCCTACCTGCAACTCCCCATCGACAAGGAGAGCACGGCTGCCGCACCCGTATTCGCACTCTTCGACTTCAACTACGAGACCGCCATACGCCCCGTTACAGCCACTGCCGCCGACTGCATGACGACAGTGTTCGGCATCAACGGCATGAGGAAGAACGCAATGACACGCGGCGTCAACATCGTAAAGACAGCCGACGGCAGCGTGCGTAAGGTGATGGTGCGGTAACCATCGGCAGTCTGCCGGTTACGCTTTTGCAACCGTTTGATTACTAACATTTTACAACCGCAATAAAAAGAAGCCTTGTTTGCATCGTAAACAAGGCTTCTTTTGCCTGTAAACAAGGCTTGTTTGCAATGCAAAGAAGCCTTGTTTGCAGACGCGGCAAATAATGATGTGGTGGCGAAGGCATTTACAAACTTGCAAAATCGCTTGCCACTACCATTTCTTTTTGCTAATTTTGCATGATATAAGCAGCGTCCATCCTTGGCGCAATCACGACAGACAGACAAGCATGAAGATTTATACCGATGCCGAACTGGCACAGATTCTCGATAAAGACATATTCCACAAGATAGGCGAAGTGGCCGACGAGTTGCAGATGGAATGCTATCTCGTGGGCGGCTATGTGCGTGACATTTTCCTCGAACGCCCCACCAACGACATCGACGTAGTGGTGGTGGGCAGCGGCATCGAGGTGGCAAAGGCGTTGCAGCAACGCCTGGGACGCAACACACGCACGGGTGCATGGAAGGCACACCTCGCCGTCTATCGCAACTTCGGCACCGCCCAGGTGAAGTATCACGACACCGAAGTGGAGTTCGTCGGGGCGCGTCGCGAGAGCTACACCCACGACTCGCGCAAGCCGATAGTGGAGGACGGCACGCTGGAGGACGACCAGAACCGCCGCGACTTCACCATCAACGCCATGGCGGTGTGCCTGAACAGGGAGCGGTTCGGCGAGCTCGTCGATCCGTTCGACGGCATTTTCGACCTTGAGGACGGCATGATACGCACGCCGCTCGACCCCGACATCACCTTCAGCGACGACCCTCTGCGCATGATGCGGTGCGTGCGCTTCTCCACACAACTCAAGTTTTTCATCGACGACGAGACTTTCGAGGCCCTCGGGCGCAACGCCGAGCGCATCAAGATAATAAGCGGTGAGCGCATAGCCGACGAACTTAACAAGATAATGCTCGCTTCGCAGCCCAGCCGTGGGTTTGTGGAACTGCAACGCTGCGGGCTGCTTCAGCTCATAATGCCCGAACTTGCCGCACTCGACATAGTGGAGACGCGCAACGGAAGAGCGCACAAGAACAACTTCTACCACACGCTTGAGGTGCTCGACAATGTGGCTGAAAAGAGCGACAAGCTATGGCTGCGCTGGGCTGCGCTGCTGCACGATGTGGGCAAGACGAAGTCGAAACGCTGGGAACCGGCCATAGGCTGGACCTTCCACAACCACAATTTCATAGGCGCAAAGATGGTGCCTGAGATGTTCCGGCGCATGAAACTGCCCATGGACATGAAGATGAAGTATGTGCAGAAACTCGTGGACCTGCACATGCGACCCATCGCCATCGCCGACGAGGAGGTGACCGACAGCGCCGTGCGCCGTCTGTTGAGCGACGCGGGCGACGACATCGACGACCTGATGACACTCTGCGAGGCCGACATCACAAGCAAGAACGCGTGCCGCAAACGCCAGTTCCTTGAGAACTTCCGTATGGTGCGCGAGAAAATCACCGACCTCAAGGAGCGCGACTACAAGCGGCTTCTGCAGCCGGTAATCGACGGCAACGAGATAATGGAGATGTTCCACCTGCGCCCCTGCCGCGAGGTGGGTACGCTGAAACAGACCCTCAAGGACGCAGTGCTCGACAATAGGGTGGCAAACGAGCGCGAGCCGCTCATGCAACTGCTCATGCAGAAGGCAAAGGATATGGGACTTGTGCAGGAGAACGCTGTTCCTTCCGACACTTGATTTTCCGCAGATTTCGAGAAAAATATTCGCTGTGTGTGCGGCACTATGCCATGACTCATTAATCGGAGCCGGCATGGTGTCGCATTCATGTTTTTGTATTGTTCTTTTTTTCTTATGCGAAACAAGGAACATGATTGTGGAGAAATAGGTAAAGTCTTGAATAAAAGTTGTTAAATATTTCTCATTGTTAGAACAACATATTAATAATGTTGGTAATTTTGCACACGAAAATTCCGAGTTATTGGTCGGGTTTTCGGTTTTTGAAATCGCTAAGGATAAACTATAAATACGAACAAAATAAATAATTTGTAGATACAGGTATGAAAAAAGCAAAGATTTTATTGGTTGCAGCCTTGGCTGTAGCACTCGCCTCTTGTGGCGGCAAAAAAAGTGGCGGAAAGCCTAACTTCGGCGACAACGAGTATGCCGTGCGCACATTGCAGGGCCAGGATGCCGAGTTGCAGACTACTTATCCTGCAACAATCAAGGGTGTGCAGGATGTTGAAATCCGTCCGAAAGTGTCGGGATTCATCACAAAACTCTGCGTCAAGGAAGGCCAGCAGGTGAAGGCAGGACAGCTCCTCTTCGTCATCGACAACGTGACCTACGCTGCCGCAGTGCGTCAGGCAAGGGCCGCAGTGAATGCTGCAAAGGCACAGCTCAACACCGCCAAGCTCACTTACAACAACTCTGAGAAACTCTTCAAGAACAACGTCATTGGTTCATACGAACTCCAATCGACAAAGAACGCAATGGAAAGTGCAGCTGCACAGCTTGCACAGGCCGAGGCGGCATACGTTTCTGCAAAGCAAAACCTCGACTTCTGCTATGTCACAAGCCCTGCAACGGGTGTCATAGGCGACCTGCCTTACCGTGTGGGGGCACTCGTGAGCGCATCAAGCCAGCAACCGCTCACCACCGTTTCAAACATCAGCACAATGCAGGTGTATTTCTCGGTGACTGAAAAGGACCTCCTCGAAATGTCGAAGACAGAGGGCGGCGCACACGCGGCAATCAACAGTTTTCCCGCAGTGAAGCTGCAGCTCGCCGACGGAACTATCTATAACCATCCCGGAAAGGTGGCTACCGTGAGCGGAGTCATCGACCCGACGACAGGTACGGTAAGCATGCGTGCCGACTTCCCCAACCCCGAACAGCTGCTCAAGAGCGGTGCCTCAGGCTCAATCGTAGTGCCTCACGTTTCCGCTTCTGCCATCGTTGTTCCGCAGGATGCCGTTGCACAGGTGCAGGACAGATACTTCGTATATGTCGTAGGCAAGGACAACAAGGTGAAATACACCGCCGTTACCGTCAATCCCAACGACGACGGCAAGAACTATATCATCACTTCCGGTATCAGCATCGGCGACCGTATCGTGGTGAACGGCATCTCTTCGCTCACAGACGGCATGGAAATCAAGCCCGTGACAGAGGCACAGTATGCTGAAAAGCTCAAGCAGACAGAGGCTATCGGTGCCGACCAGGGCGACCTCTCGAAGCTGAAAAAGCACTTCGGAAAGTAAAATTCAGCCGGAAAGCAAATGAAGTTCAGCAGCCGCCGGAATCGTGAACGGGCAGAAATGAAGCCCACACTGCAGGACGGAACGCCGACTTCTTGGCATTTTTCACATTCTAAACAAGTAAAAGAAAATGAAATTAGATAGATTTATCAAGCGCCCGGTGCTCTCCACGGTGATTTCAATCCTCGTGGTAATCCTGGGTGTCATCGGCTTGGTGTCGCTGCCTATCGAGCAGTATCCTAACATCGCACCGCCGACAATCATGGTGCGTGCAGCCTACACGGGTGCCAATGCCGAGACCGTGATGAACTCAGTGCTCGCTCCGCTGGAGGAGCAAATCAACGGTGTGGAGGGCATGACATACATGACTTCAAGTGCCACCAACGACGGTTCGGCGTCAATCACCGTATTCTTCAAGCAGGGTATGAACGCCGACATGTGTCAGGTGAACGTTCAGAACCGTGTGTCGCAGGCTTCGGCACTGCTCCCTGCCGAGGTGACAAGAGCCGGTGTGCAGGTGATGAAACGACAGTCGTCAACGGTAATCCTATTCGGTCTTACCGCAACCGACGACCGTTACGACGACGAATTCCTCGCCAACTACGCCAACATCAATGTCGTTCCAGCCATCAAGCGTGTGAACGGTGTGGGTGAGTGTCAGTGCTTCTCGCAGAAGGACTACACCATGCGCCTCTGGATCGACCCCGTAAAGATGAAGAGCTACGGCTTGATTCCTTCCGACCTTACCGGTGTCCTCGCACAGCAGAACATCGAAGCCGCTCCGGGTTCGGTGGGCGAGAACAGCGACAACCAGTATCAATACACCTTCAGATACAAAGGACGCCTCAAGACTCCGGAGGAGTTCGGCGACATGATAATCAAATCCACACAGGCAGGACAGACCATCCGCGTGAAGGATGTGGCTCGTGTGGAAATGGGAGCACTTGCCTATTCGGTGTCGTCACAGCTCAACGGTATGTCGTCAGTGACTATGATGGTGACACAGACCGCAGGTTCTAACGCTACGGAAATCGCAAGTAATGTCAAGAAACTGCTTGCCGAGCAGGAGAAGACCCTCCCGCCGGGACTCCAGTTCGATGTGATGCAGGATGTGACGGAGTTCCTCTTCGCCTCAATCGAGGATCTTGTGAAGACTCTTCTTGAGGCCTTCCTGCTCGTGTTCATCGTGGTTTACATCTTCTTGCAGGACACACGCTCCACGCTTATCCCGTTGATTGCCGTGCCGGTGTCGTTGATTGGTACGTTCTTCTTCCTCTATGTGTTCGGCTTCTCGCTCAACCTTCTCACGCTGGCAGCCCTTGTGCTTGCCATCGCCATCGTGGTGGACGATGCCATTGTGGTGGTCGAGGCGGTGCATGCCAAGCTCGACCTCGGCTACAAGTCGGCACGACAGGCGTCGATCGATGCCATGAACGAAATTTCGGGAGCCATCATCTCCATCACGCTTGTTATGTCGGCGGTGTTCGTTCCGGTGTCGTTCATCGGCGGAACATCAGGTACTTTCTATCGTGAGTTCGGTATAACGATGGCCATCTCCATCATCATTTCCGCCCTTAACGCCCTTACCCTCTCTCCGGCTCTGTGTGCAATCCTGCTGAAACCGAAGAACGAGGACGGCTCGGAACGCAAGATGTCGCTCGTCGATCGCTTCCATGCTGCCTTCAATGCATCCTACGAAAAGGTGCAGGGACATTATAGGAATGGTGTACGCCGCCTTGTTGAGCGTCCCGCTCTGGCCATAGGTGCAGTCGTTTTGGGTATCGTTGCGATGGGAGTGCTCATGACAACAACCAAGACAGGACTTGTGCCTGACGAGGATACCGGTACTGTTTTCTGTACGGTTTCAACTCCTCCGGGCACCTCAATGAAGAAGACTCAGGATGTAATGGATGAAGTTGATCGTATGCTCGCAACCAATCCTGCCATTGAAAGCCGCATGCGCATCACCGGTTACAACTTCATTGCCGGTCAAGGTTCCAACCAGGGAACATTCATTGTCAAGCTGAAATCGTTCGAAGAGCGTCAGAAAATGGAGGGACCGCTGAAGTATATCGGCGTTCACAACCTTGGTTCAGGCATGGTGCTCGGTATGATTTACAAGCAGACGGCAGCCATAAAGGGTGCCCAGATTCTCGCCTTCCAGCCGCCTATGGTGCAGGGATTCTCCGCAACCAACGGTCTGACATTCTCCATGCAGGACCGCACCGGTGGCGATGTGAACAAGTTCTACGATGTAACCCAGAAGTTTATCGCCGAGCTTAACAAGCGTCCTGAAATCTCGAACGCCATGACTTCGTACAACACGAAGTACCCGCAGTACAAGATTGATGTTGATGTTGCGAAGTGTAAGCAAAGCGGTATCGACCCGTCGTCAGTACTTTCCACCATGCAGGGATATTACGGCGGTATGTATGCATCCAACTTCAACAGCTACGGAAAGCTTTACCGTGTGTATATCCAGGCTCCTCCGCAGGCCCGTGCCGACCTCAAGAGTCTCGACAACATCTATGTCCGCACCTCAGCGGGTGAGATGTCGCCCATCAAGGAGTATGTGAGTCTGAGCCGTGTATATGGTCCTCAGGAAATCGACCGCTTCAACCTCTTCACCTCTATCAATGTGAATGCGTCGGCAGCTGACGGTTATTCCACCGGCGACGCCTTGAATGCGATGGCGGAAGTGGCCAAGACCGCTCTGCCGCAGGGCTACACTTACGAGTTCTCCGGCCTTACCCGTAACGAGCAGGAGTCGTCCAACTCCACAGCGATAATCTTCGTGCTCTGTCTGACATTCGTTTATCTGATTCTGTCGGCACAGTATGAGAGCTACCTTCTGCCTCTCTCCGTTATCCTTTCCATACCGTTCGGTCTGGCAGGAGCGTTCCTCTTCGCCAACCTCTTCGGCAAGAACAACGACATCTACATGCAGATTGCGCTCATCATGCTTATGGGTCTGTTGGCAAAGAACGCCATCCTTATCGTGCAGTTCGCCCTTGAACGCCGCCAGACGGGTATGGCTATCTCATGGTCGGCAGTGCTCGGTGCCACGGCACGTCTGCGTCCTATCCTCATGACCTCGTTGGCAATGATTATCGGTCTGTTGCCTATGCTTATGCCGTGGGGCGTAGGTTACAACGGAAACATGACTCTCGGTGCTGCCGCTATCGGTGGTATGCTCATTGGTATGCTTTGCCAAATCATGGTCGTTCCGGCTCTGTTCTACATCTTCCAGACCTTGCAGGAGAAGGTGAAGCCGATAGAATTCGAGGGCGACAATGCAAATGTTGATACCGAAATCAAGCAGTACACCAACCCGTACGTTGCCGGTGCGCTTCAGGAACAGATTGAAAAGAAAAACAAATAAGGATTCAGAAGTGAGGGAACCGGCTGCCGCTCCCGTCTGCCGGAATGCGAAAGGTGCACGACCCGGCTCCCGGTTGCCTCTATTTCTTAACTTATAAACGAAGAAACAATGAAACTCAAGAAAGCAATACTTTTCGCTTCTGCCGCCCTTCTGATGAGCAGTTGCGGAATATACACAAAATACGAGCGTCCGGAGGTGAATGCCAAAGGACTTGTGCGTGATGCCAAGAGCGATGCCGACACACTCGCTGTGGCCGACACCGCAAGCTTCGGCAACCTGCCTTGGCGCAGTGTCTTCACCGACCCGCAGCTGCAACAGCTCATCGAACAGGGCTTGAAGAACAACACGAACATGCTCAACGCCGCTCTCAACGTGAAGATGGTGGAGGATCAGCTCCTTATCGCCAAGCTTGCGTTTGTGCCCGGATTCACCTTCTCTCCTCAGGGAACCATCGCCTCATGGGACGGCAACAAGGCCACAAAGACCTACTCGCTGCCCGTCACTGCAAGCTGGAGCATCGACCTCTTCGGCAACCTTCTCAACCAGAAACGTTCGGCACAGATGGCTCTTCTCGCCACAAAGGACTACCAACTCGTGGTCCAGACCAAGGTGATAAGCAACATTGCCAACATCTACTACACCCTGCTCATGCTCGACAAGCAGTTGCAGGTGGTGGATAATATGACAAAACTTACTGAAGAGACATGGAATATCATGAAGATTCAGAAGGAACTTGGTCGTGTGAAGGAGACAAGTGTGCAGAGTGCTGAGGCCAACATGTATTCGGTTAAGGCGCAGAGCACCGAACTGAAGCGGCAGATACGCGAGACGGAGAACTCCCTCTCGCTGCTCCTCGGACAGCAGGCCCAGCACATAAGCCGCGGCACTTTCGAGAACCAGTCGCTCCCCTCCGAGTTTTCAACGGGTGTAGGCTTGCAGCTTCTCTCCAACCGTCCCGACGTGCACTACGCCGAGATGTCGCTCGCACAGTGCTTCTATGATGTCAATACAGCGCGTTCGCGCTTCTATCCCAACATCACTATCTCTGGCACAGGAGCCTTCACCAACTCCGGTGGCGGCGGCATCACCAACCCCGGCAAGTGGCTTCTCTCGGCTGTCGGCAGCCTTACACAACCCATTTTCGCCCACGGCCAGCTCGTGGCAGGACTGAAAGTGGCAAAGGCCAAGCAGGAACAGGCCTACAACACTTGGCAGAACGCCGTGCTGTCGGCAGGCAGTGAGGTGAGCAACGCCCTCGTCCTCTACAACTCTTCGGCTGAGAAGAGCGAGCTTGAAGCAAAGCAAGTGGAGAGCTTGAAGAAGAATGTGGAGTACAACAAGATGTTGTTCAACGACGGTTCTGCCACATATCTTGAAGTAATCACCGCACAGCAGAGTCTGCTCAACGCCGAACTCTCCAAGGTGCAGGACGACTTCTACAAGATGCAGGCAGTCGTGAACCTCTACTATGCACTTGGAGGCGGAAGATATTAGAACCGGGAATTCCGTGTGTCGGGCTTCGGCATTGCAGCGTTTGCCGCTGCAACCGGTCCGATAATCAAATTCAAATTTCAAAATTCAATATTATGATTAGCGAAAAAGCATACGTTGATCCGAAAGCGAAAATCGGCAAGAACGTGACAATATACCCGTTCGCCTATATCGAGGGCGATGTTGAAATCGGCGACGACTGCGTGATTTACCCCCATGTCAGCATTATGAACGGCACCCGTCTGGGCCGCGCCAACAAGGTTTTCCAAGGCACTGTGCTCGGTGCCGAGCCTCAGGACTTCAACTATAAAGGCGATGCCACACGCCTTGTGATTGGCGATGAGAACATATTCCGTGAGAACGTGGTAGTGAACCGTGCGACATTCTCCGACGGAGAGACCCGCATCGGCAACCGCAACTTCTTCATGGAGGGCGTACACATCTCCCACGACACCAAGGTGGACGACTATGTCACCTTCGGTTACGGTACGAAGATTGCCGGCGACTGTGAGGTTCACAGTGCCGTTATATTCTCGTCGGGTGTCATTGTCAATTCCAATGTGCGCATCGGCGGTGCATCTATGGTTACGGGCGGTGTGCGCATCTCGCGCGACGTGCCTCCGTTCATTGTCGCCACCGACAACCCCGTGCGCTATGCCGGCGTGAACGAGACGCTGCTCAAGTCGTCGGGAACATCGGAAAAGGTCATCAACCATATCGCAAATGCCTACCGTCTGGTGTTCCACGGACAGACAAGCGTCTTCGATGCCGTCATACAGATTAAGGAGCAGGTGCCTGATAGCAAGGAAATCAGGGCCATTGTGGACTTTATCAAGGATACGAAACTCGGCATCATAGGTAAGATGTAGTTATTCATTTCATACCTTTTATATATTAGTGTTGTTAATTGAAGCGGCATGGCAGACGGTGATGTCTCCCATGTCGCTATATTTTTGCGGAAGGGTCTGCTTTTGTTGATGTTAGTGTAGGGAGTCAGAAGTTAAGAATACAGAAGTTAAGCCATTGGTTTCGGGGAGTCAGGAGTTAAGAATACAGAAGTTAAGCCATTGGTTTCTGGGAGTCAGAAGTTAAGAATACAGAAGTTAAGCCATTACCTATACTCCTTCATTCCCTTTTCAATCCGGCAAAGCATTTGGCTTAACTTCTGTATTCTTAACTTCTGACTCCTTCAAAACCATCTTCTTCCTCCTTGCTCCTTTCCCTCTTAAACTCCTATAACTTCTGCTCTCGCTAAACTTAAAGAATATAAAAAACTCCTCCCGACACACCGAAAAGTGTTATCTTTGTGGTTGCCATGAAAATGGCGGAGCAATAAAAAAACAATTCACGGCTATGAAAAGACTACTCTCACTGATGCTCGGCATCATCATTGCCACAACCCTGGCAAGGGCGCAATACGACTACATACGCCCCGTGACGGATGAAATCCCAGGCGGCTACAACTTCTGGGTATATACCCCCACCGACTATTACTACACCTACGAGAACACGCCGGTCATCATCTTCCTGCACGGGCAGAGCCTCTGCGGGCGCGACATCAACCGTGTGCGCCGCTACGGACCGCTCGACGCCATCGTGCGCGGGCGCGAGATTCCGGCACTCGTCATCGTGCCGCAGAACCCCGGCGGAGCATGGAATCCTGCCAAAATCAACGATGTGCTGGAGTGGACGAAGCACAACTATCCGTGCGACTCCACGCGCGTCTATGTCATGGGCATGAGCCTCGGCGGCTACGGCACGATGGACTTCGCCGGCACCTACCCCGACAAAGTGGCGGCGGCAATGGCTCTCTGCGGCGGCAGCACCCTCAAGGACAAGAGCGGACTGGGCAGACTGCCCTTCTGGATAATACACGGCACGGCGGACAGGGCGGTGCCGGTGAAACACTCGCAGAGCGTGGTGAAGGAGCTGAAGGACTCCGGCAACGACACACGCCTGCGCTACGACTGGCTCGCAGGAGCATCGCACGGAGCCTTGGCACGCATCCTCTACATGAAGAAGACCTATGAATGGCTCTTCTCACACTCGCTCACCGACCCCGACCGGCCCGTGCGCCGCGACATAAGCATCGACAAGGCTGACCTCACACGCGCCTACAACGACATGAAGAAGGGATTGCCCAACCCCGAAGTGATATACGACAAGACCATCACTGGCGATGAAGATGATTAGCCGTGTACATTCCTTTGATTTTCAACGATATACATACCCCTTTCAAAACAAGGCTTCTTTGCACTCCAAAGAAGCCTTGTTTGCGTTGTAAAGAAGCCTTGTTTGGAGTGCAAAGAAGGCTTGTTTTGAAATGAAGGAAAATGATGTGGTGACTCAGCAACTTTCGCTTCTCGGAGAAACACAGTTTTTTACTGTTCAAATGTTAATTTATCTTGAATAAGTGTATAATTACACTAAATGATAAAATTATTTCCTTATTCTCTTTGTTATATTGATTTTTAAGTGTAATTTTACACCCATAAAATAAACCTCACCTAAAAACCGCAAAAAGAAATGAATTGGAATTCAAATGAATTTGTCTGGCTCGACTGGGCAGTGTTGTCGGTTGGCATTCTTGCAATCGTTTATGCCATCTATCGTGCCATCAAGAAAGACAAGGAAAAGATGAAAGGTGCCGACAGTCAGGACTACCTCTTCGGCAAAGGCGAACCTTGGTATATCATCGGTGCAGCCATCTTTGCTGCCAACATCGGTTCCGAACACCTTGTGGGTCTTGCCGGAACCGGCGCAAAGGACGGCGTGGGCATGGCGCATTGGGAGATGCAGGGCTGGATGATTCTCATCCTCGGCTGGCTCTTCGTGCCGTTCTATCAGTTGCTCAACAACAAGATGGGCAAGATCATCACCATGCCCGACTTCCTCAAGTTCCGCTACACCCGTCGCACAGGCTCATGGCTCAGCATCATCACCCTCATTGCCTACGTGCTCACCAAAGTGTCGGTGACAGCCTTCACGGGCGGTATCTTCTTCGAGTATCTGTTGGGTCTGCCGTTCTGGTACGGCGCCATCGGACTCATAGCCATTACCGCCGTCTTCACCGTCTTCGGCGGAATGAAGGGCGTGATGACCCTCTCCGCCATCCAGACACCTATCCTTATTATAGGTTCTTTCCTCGTTCTCTTCCTCGGACTCAACATGCTCGGCGACGGAAGCATCGTTGCCGGATGGTCGCAGATGATGGATGTGTGCAACAAGGCACACGACGGATTCGGCACGACACACATGTTCCACACTGACAGTGCCGACCCCATGTATCCGCAGTTCCCCGGTTATGTGGTGTTCCTCGGTGCTTCAATCATTGGCTTCTGGTACTGGTGCACCGACCAGCACATCGTGCAGCGTGTGCTCGGACAGACCAAAGGCGAGGACAACGGAGTGGTGATGCGCCGCGCACGCCGTGGCACTATCGCCGCAGGCTACTTCAAGCTGCTCCCCGTGTTCATGTTCCTCATTCCGGGAATGGTGGCATACGCCCTCTCGCAGAAAGCCGGCAGCGGCATCGTTATGGACATAGCCAACACGCACGACACTGACGGCGCCTTCGCCATGATGGTGAAGAACATCCTCCCCGCAGGCGTCAAGGGCATCGTCACCATAGGTTTCGTGTGCGCACTCGTGGCTTCATTGGCAGCGTTCTTCAACAGCTGCGCCACACTCTTCACCGAAGATTTCTACAAACCCATGAAGAAAGGCATGAGCGAGGCACACTATGTCATGGTGGGACGCGTTGCCACTGTCGTTGTGGTGCTGCTCGGACTGGCATGGATGCCTATCATGATGGGCATGGGAAACCTCTATTCCTACCTGCAGGACATACAGTCGCTCATCGCTCCGGCAATGGTGGCTGTCTTCACGCTCGGCATCTTCTCCAAGCGCATCACGCCCAAGGCAGGCGAATGGGGACTTATCGGCGGCTTCCTCATAGGTATGCTCCGACTTGTGACAAATGTCGTGACAGAGTCGGGAAAGGCGGCTATGAGCGGCGCGTTCTGGGACAATACGGCATGGTTCTGGCAGACCAACTGGCTCATCTTCGAGTGCTGGCTGCTCGTGTTCATCGTCGTAATGATGTATGTCATATCCATGTTCACCGCCAAACCCACTGCCGAACAGGTGGCAGCGATAACGTTCAGCTCCGATTACAGGAAGGTTATCCGCGAGAGCTGGAACATTTGGGACATCGTGGCTACACTCGGTGTCGTGGCACTCTGTGCAGCGTTCTACTGCTACTTCTGGTAGAAAGTGGCAGCGGCACGGCTTGATACCCTAAAACAGGCGACTCGTTTTCCGCAGGTTTCCGTCTGCCGTCTGCCGGCAGGGAACCGTGACGGGACTCATATATTAAGACAGAATAGTTAGAGCAGTTTTTCATTTCATTTGGTTTTGGAAGGTTAAAGCCGGACGCCCTGATGATTATGGATTACGAAATAATGATTATGGTCGTCGGACAGCGTCTGGCTTTGACATCTTAAACTCCTCTGGCTGTCATGTCGCTACACTCGCAAATGTAATAATGATAAAATCAACGAAACAATGAAATACTACTCAGAACATCCCAAAATGTACGTCGCCGTCGATTGCATCATCTTCGGTTTCGACAAAGGCGAGCTGCGGGTGCTCATGGGCAGACGCAAGATGGACCCCGGACGGGGTGAGTGGTCGCTCTACGGCGGCTTCGTGGATACCGACGAAAGCGTGGAGGATGCGGCACGCCGCGTGCTCTACGGACTCACGGGACTTAAGGGGCTTTACCTCAAGCAGGTGGGCGTCTTCGGCGATGTGGACCGCGACCCGGGCGAACGCGTGGTGTCAGTGGCATACTATTCCATGATAAACGTTGCCGACTACGACCCGGCACAGCAGGAACTCCACGGTGTGGAATGGGTGAATATCAACGAGCTTCCCGAAATGTTCTCCGACCATCGCAAGATGATAAAGAAGGCACGGCGCATCATGCGCGACGCCATCTCGCACGAACCGATAAGCTTCAACCTCCTGCCGGAGCTGTTCACGCTCGCGCAGTTGCAGAGCGTCTATGAGGCAGTGTGCGGCGAAACGGTGGACAAGCGCAACTTCCGCAAGCGCATCAAGGACATGGATTTCATCGAAAAGACGACACACATCGACAAACTCACATCGAAACGCGGAGCCTACCTCTACCGATTCAACGAAAAAGCATACAACGAAGAAGATACAAACTTTAAACTGTAACGATAAAAATGACAGACATTGAACAACTTAAGGAAAAGGTGTTCCGCGCCAATCTCGATTTGGTGAAGCACCACCTCGTGATTTTCACATGGGGCAACGTGTCGGCAATCGACCGTGAGCGCGGTCTTGTCGTAATCAAACCGTCGGGTGTCAGCTACGACACGATGAAGGCTTCCGACATGGTGGTGGTCGATCTGAACACCGGAAAGGTGGTCGATGGCGACCTCAACCCCTCGTCCGACACTCCCACACACCTCGCTCTCTACCGCGCTTTCCCCGAAATCGGAGGCATAGTGCACACACATTCCACCTACGCCACAGCATGGGCGCAGGCAGGAAAGGACATACCCAACATCGGAACGACACACGCCGACTATTTCCA
>ERZ857629.583-NODE-583-length-48737-cov-2.796455_pt1 | contig 48737 bp, 40 predicted proteins | sample MGYA00519700_ERZ857629 | MGnify/ENA primary metagenome ERZ857629 (study PRJEB31778, sample SAMEA3449351) | human gut metagenome | biome: human gut; feature: human-associated habitat; material: faeces | place: United Kingdom | collected 2010/2012 ... | reverse complement strand
CTTCAATATCGTATGCGGAAAGAATGATTATCGGAACATCTGTCCCAATAATATTCCTAATTTGCCGTGTCGTTTCTATGCCGTTCATTTCCGGCATTTTCAGGTCAATAATGACAGCAAAGTAGTTGTTTGCTTCTGCATACCGTTTCCGGACGTAGGTTATGGCTTCATTTCCGGAACATACCCAGTCACTTTTAATTCCGATTTCCTGCAAGCAACTGCAAGTACTTTGGCATGCAATCTTATCATCTTCTACAACAAGCACTTCCAATCCGTCTATTCTTATTTTCTCATCCGGAACCTGTTCGCAATGACGTAATGGCATGTTGATTGTAAAGCGGGAACCTTTGCCGTATTCACTTTCCACTTTAATGTCGCCACCCATCATCTTTACGATTTTATGACTGATTGCCATCCCGAGTCCGGTCCCCTGTATATTCCTGATGCCATTGTCGCTGGCACGTTCGAACGGCAAAAAGATTTTGTCAAGAAATTCGGGTTTCATTCCTCTTCCGTTATCTTCAAAGACAAATTCGTAGTTACCGAACCCGTCCCGGGTTACTTTTTCGTTGATGTCTATGGTGATTTGCCCATTTTCCTGTGTATATTTGACAGCATTGGAGAGGATATTCATCAGTACCTGCTTGATGCGTTGTATATCGCCCGTCACATTTTCATGCTTTAACCCTTTTACATGGATATCGAGTGTTTGCTGCTTATTTTTAATTTCAGACTGCATCATGACAACGAGGTCTTGTAGAAGTTCTCCTATGTTGAATTCATCTTCAGACAAAATCAGTCGGCCACTTTCTATCTTCGACATATCCAATACTTCATTAATCAGGCTAAGCAACAATTTGGATGCTCCGTTGATTTTTTCCATACAGTCAAGTACCCGTTCCCGTTCATCTACATGTGCTTTGGCGATGGCAGTCATTCCAATGATAGCGTTCATGGGAGTACGGATATCATGACTCATGCGGGCAAGGAAATCTGATTTAGCCTGATTGGCTTTTTCGGCAGAATCGAGTGCCTCTTTCAATTGCTCGGATTGTTCGCGGAGTTTTTTCTGTAATTCGCGTTGTTCGGTAATATCGGTGATATCGATAAATACAATCAGATAGATTGGTTCATCTCCTTCCCAGCCAATACATTCCCCATTCAGTTGTAACCAGGAATCGTTATCGTTCTTGTCTTTCGACTGGATAACAAAATGCACTGGTTTTCCTTTTTGCATAAGTGCTACATGTTCTTTCAGTACTTCCCGGCTTTTTTCGTTCAGACGGGAGAAGGGGGAGAAAAAAGGATATTCTCCTTTACTAACCCCCGCGAACTCCATATATTTATCATTTGCATCCAGCAGTGTAAAACTTCCGTCACGGCCAATCTTGTTCTTTGAGATAAAACCCGGGAGATTTTCGTAAGCGATTGTTTGTTCCTGTTTGGCCTGCATTATATCTTCAATATCGGTCATTACCGTGTAGGATATTGGAATCCCGTCCTGAATCTGGTCGGTGAATGTAGCCGTCAGTTTTGTCCATCTTTCACCTCCTTTTACAGGCATTTTCATAATAGCCTCGTAGCCGTTGGAGTTATTGGCTATTGCTTCATACACTTTCTGTCCCAATATATTCCATGCTTCTTCATGACCTTTAAAATATAAGTCAGGTTGGTTATGGAAAAGATTCTCATACTCTTCCTTCGGATAACCTATCAAATCATAATAGAAATCGTTTGCCCATAAGAGGGTGAAGTGCTCATCCAGTAAATGTTTGCTTACGCTGACTCCCATGAGACTCATCAGCAAACTGTATTCGATATTTGTTCCTGATTGTATGATATTTCTCTCCATAATGTCTTTATTTTAGCACCAATAAATTATGATTTGTATAGCTTTACAAAGTAAAGGCTATCGGAGTGAATATGCGTGATATATTTTTGGGATAATATGTTCTGTTTTTTATTCTTACAAAAAGAAATCATATTAATCAATATCTTTTTGATAATTGGAATATGTATATAGTTTTCCTCTATATTCCTGAGGTGTTATTCCTACATGATGGCGAAAAAATTTATTGAAAAATGATAAATTGGTGAAACCTAACTCCATTGCTATGTTTTTAATTTCCTGGTTTGTTCCTTTCAGTTGTACTTTGGCGTCTATGATTATTATTTGTGTCAGTACTTCAAGGGGAGTTTGCCCGATAGCTTTTTTTATGCAGGTGGAGAAATAGGAGAGTGTCAACCCTAAACGGTCTGCATAGAATGTAACATTACGTTCTGTTGTATAATATTGCAGGGCGAGATTTATAAAATCCTGATAAATCTCTGTATAGCGGTTGAGTTCCTGTTTCTCTAAAAAGTGGTTACTATCGTATAATTCTATAATTCCCTGACTGCACATTGTGAAAATCGCTTTTATCATTTCCTTGTTGTTCGATATATTGGGATAAACGGCGTACTGATATAAAAGCTCATAAAAGCTGGCAATCAGATTCGATATTTTTTGAGAGATAGGAATAACCGGATGTCTGTAAATAATAGATAAACAACTCATTGTACTTCTTAAGAAATTTGCATAACTCATAAAATCAGAAGAAAAAGCTGCAAAATAGATTAGAATGTCATCAGACATTTCATGTACCTGAATATAACTGTTGGGAGTTAGTGTAATTATGTTGGACTTGGTTGTTTTGTATTCTGCCAGATTGATGGTCGAGCAGACATACCCTTCCATGCAAAGAATGAAGACGCCTGCTTTAATCTTACAGGGAACATTCATAAGGTGTTTAAGTTCGTCAGCAGAAACATATTTGCCAACCATAAAATCAGTGGGAGAATCAAGACAGATTATTTGCTCATCCATGCTGTGAGATTTATTTTGAAATCAAATATAGATAATATTTGAAACACAAATGTTATGAGAGAAAAAATAGAACATATAAAACAAAAGATTTGTTTGTTTGCTGTAATTAATCATTACGGATTAAATTATTGATGGCAGGCTCAATTTCTTGTAAAGGGATTGGATAATCTTAATTTGCTTTGGCGATAAATACTTTTCTGAAATGTAGAGAGAATAAAGAAGCCGATATTTCCTTATAAGAATGTTACTTTCTCGTTTTAAAGAAGATACCGGCCTTTGTTGTATCAGGCAATTATTCTTCGACTTGTACTTTAACAATCACTTTGCGGATATTTCCTTCTCCGATACCGGGTGCATGGCCGTCTTCCGGAAAATAGATGGCGAACTGCCCGGGATAAATTTTTGTATAGGCAGTCGGGCGGTCAACGAAGAAAGCGATGTCTTTCTCTTCGTTATAAGGCACGGAAACTTCCTGTAATTCGCATCCCGGTTTCCAACCGATTTTTTCAACACCTAGAAGGGGAAGCTGGATGTCGATATATTTCTTGTGTGTCTCGATTGCGGCATCGTTTTTATCTTTGCCGGATAAACTGGCTACGCTGACAAACAGGCGGGAGCCGTCCAATTCGTATTTGCCGTCTTCCATTTTGGAGAAGTCAGTAGCTTTTACATAATCAAAAGCTTTTTTAAACAAAGGGTGCAAGCATTCAACCTTTTCTGTGTTATTCAAGGAGTCAAGTATCATAACTGTATTCGTTTTATAAATTTATTCGTTAATTCGTCTGACAAAGGTCGGGTATTCGATTGTTAAATAATAGGACAAATATACCAAATAAAACTATTAAATTCGTACATATCTTAATGAGCGTAATGAAATTCCGCAACTTTGTTGCAACTGATTTATTCGTATCTTTGTTCTACAATAGAATCGGTATAAAATAAACATAATAATGAAAGATGTAGAAAGTAAGGTACTGCCCGTCCTTGAGATGAGTTGTGCGGTTTGTGCCAATAACGTGGAGGGTACCGTCAAAGCACTTCCCGGAGTAGAAGAGGCATCTGTTAATTTTGCAGCGAATACATTATCGGTTACATACCATCCTTCGGTAATCAGTTTACAGAAAATGCAGGAAGCCGTACAGGCTGCCGGATATGATTTGGTGGTTGAGGCCGAAGATCCGCTAGCCGTACAGGAAGAGATGGCACGTAAACATTATAAGAAACTGAAGCGGAATACAATCGGAGCGTGGATATTATCAGTGCCTTTGGCTTTATTGGGGATGGGGTTTATGCACATGCCCTACGCTAACTGGATAATGATGGTGCTGGCATTGGCTATTATGGTTCTGTTCGGGCGGTCGTTTTATGTGAACGGTGTGCGCCATGCGCTGCAAAAGAGTGCCAATATGGATACTTTGGTGGCCCTCAGTACTTCCATTGCTTTTATATTCAGTTTCTTCAATACGATTTATCCGCAGTTCTGGATTGAAAAGGGATTGGAGCCGCATGTGTATTATGAAGCCTCGGGGGTGATTATTGCCTTTGTGCTGTTGGGCAAGTTGATGGAGGAGAGGGCGAAGAACAGTACTTCTTCTGCTATTAAAAGCCTGATGGGATTACAGCCTAAAACAGCTCGTCTTGTAACTGACGGAAAAGAGGAGGAAGTTCCTATCTCTTCTTTGAAAAGGGGAAATATTGTAAGTGTTCGTCCCGGTGAGAAAATACCGGTGGACGGAACTTTGCTGCAAGGCTCTTCTTCCGTAGATGAAAGCATGCTGAGCGGGGAACCGATTCCTGTGGAGAAAGTTGCCGGCGACCGGGTATTGGCCGGAACAATCAACCAAAAAGGTGCTTTTACGATGGAGGCGACCGGAGTCGGGAATGAAACAGTTCTGGCGCAAATCGTCAAGATGGTGCAGGCTGCCCAGGGAAGTAAAGCGCCCGTGCAACGTATAGTTGACAAAATAAGCGGTATATTTGTTCCGGTAGTCGTTCTCCTGTCTATCGTAACGTTTATCTGCTGGATGGTGATTGGCGGCGGGGATTATTTCTCTTATGCCCTTCTTTCAGCTGTTTCAGTATTGGTGATTGCCTGTCCGTGTGCCCTAGGGTTGGCAACTCCGACGGCACTGATGGTCGGGATGGGAAAAGGAGCCGAACGGCATATCCTGATAAAAGATGCTTATGCGTTGGAGACTCTTTGTAAAGTCGATACGATTGTACTGGATAAGACGGGGACATTGACGGAAGGGATTCCGGTTGTCGTGGATTCCTGCTGGTTGACAGAATCGAATGTCTGTTATCTGGATATTCTCTATACTGCGGAATTGAAATCGGAGCATCCGCTGGCGTCTGCCATTATCCGTTGGCTGGAAGATTCGGGAGCCTCTACGTGTGAAGCCGGTAATTTTGAAAGCCTTACCGGCCGGGGAATCCGGATGGAAGTCAACGGTGTTACTTACTGGGTTGGAAGCCACGGATTGTTGGAGGTATTCGGTTCGGAGATACCGGATGACACTATGAAGCAGATACGTAAATGGCAGGACAACGGAATAAGCGTCGTTTATTATGGCGAAGGTAACCGTTTGCTGGCTGTACTGGCTATTTCAGACCGCATCAAACCGACATCGGCTGCGGCTGTAAAGACCCTGACGGATATGGGAATAGAAGTGCATTTGTTGACAGGCGACGGTGTGAAGACGGCGGAAAGAGTGGCTGATACTTTAGGTATAAAATATTTTAAGGCCGAAGTGATGCCTGATGATAAGGAAGAATATATCATGGCTCTTCAAAAGTCAGGAAAGAAAGTTGCTATGGTAGGCGACGGTATAAACGACTCGCAGGCACTGGCTCGTGCCGATGTGAGCATTGCGATGGGAAAAGGGACGGATATTGCGATGGATGTAGCGATGGTGACATTGATAACATCTGATTTGTTATTGTTACCGGAAGCAATCAAATTGTCGAAACGAACGGTGCGGCTGATTCATCAGAATCTGTTTTGGGCCTTTATTTACAACCTGATAGGAATACCTTTGGCGGCCGGCGTTTTGTTCCCGGTAAACGGGTTGTTATTGAATCCGATGCTGGCAAGTGCGGCGATGGCTTTCAGTTCCGTTTCTGTGGTGCTTAACAGCTTGAGACTGAAATTTATGAAGTAATAGTATAAACAAAAAGATTATGGCAACAATGAAATTTAAAACAAACGCAAAATGCGGCGGCTGCGTGGCTGCTATCGGTGCTAAACTGAATAAGTTGGTGAAGGAAGATGAATGGTCTGTCAACCTGAAATCGCCGGATAAGGTTTTGGAAGTAACAGCGGATGTTCCTGCTGATAAAATAATTGCAGCAGTAACAGATGCCGGCTTTAAGGCTGAACAATTGTAACCTGCGATGGTCAGGACCAAACAAAGACAAACTTATGGTGAAGAAGTAGCCAATGTGCTGACGCACGGTGCAGGAATGATTTTCGGGATAGTTGCTATCGTTTTATTACTGATAGCTTCTATCCGTAATGGAAATCCCTGGGCAGTGGGCAGTTCGGTGGTTTATGCGCTTAGCATGACGCTTTCGTATGTCACCTCTACATTTTATCATGCTTCGTCCCATGCGCGGCAGAAGAGATTACTGCGTCGTTTTGACCATAGTGCTATTTATCTACATATTGCAGGTACTTATACGCCTTTTACTTTGGTAGCGCTCCGGCAGGAAGGTTACTGGGGATGGTTATTATTTGCAATTGTATGGATTGCTGCCGTTATCGGCGTTTTTCTCAGTTTCAGGAAGATGAAAAAGACCGATCATCTGAAAACTACTTGTTATCTGGCAATGGGATGGGTGGTTATTATCGCTTTCAAGCCTTTGGTTGATGTCTTTCAGCGGACGGATTCAATGGATGTGTTGTACTGGCTGATTGGCGGAGGATTGTTCTATACGGTAGGATGCGTTTTTTATTTTTTCGATACATATAAATATATGCATCCGATGTGGCATTTCTTCGTTCTAGGCGGTAGCGTCTGCCATTTTATTTCGATTTATTTATTGATAAGATAAAAGAAAAGGATATTGCATAAGTGTTTGACAGTTGCGGTGTCAGCTGCTTTTGCAATATCCTTTTTCTGAATAAGTATTATAACCCGCTGAAATCAACGCCGTCGAAAAGTAATGACGGAATACGCCAGCTGGAGAACAGACGAGGGTCGTTTCCTACTTCTGTCAGATTATTCCATAAAGCAATCATGTTTCCGGTTGCATTCATTTCTGAAATCGGCTGGGTCAATTTCCCTTTTTCGATAAGGAAGCCTTCCACGCCATACGAGAAATCGCCGGTTGTACTGTTGCAGTTACCTCCGTTGAAACCTGTAACGAGAATACCTTTATCTACTGAAGCGATAAGGCTGTCCGTATTTTTGTCGCCCATCTGCATGGTCAGGATGGAGGGGGAGGCAATAGTCGGCTTCACTTCCATCTTGTTGGCAGAATAGGTATCGATATAATAGGTCTTCAGTACTCCGTTTTCGAATACGGGCATCCGCTTGGTGGCAACACCTTCACCATCGAAATAACGGGCGCCGGATGCTTTGATAAGATGCGGCTCGTCTATGAGGGTTAGTTTGTCTCCCAATACTTTCTGGTCGAGCTTATCCAATAAGAAAGAGTTTTTCTGCTGGATAGAAGAACCGTATAAAGCATCGATAACAGGAGATAGCAAACGGCCGGAATTCATATTGTCGACAATCATGCGATATTTGCCGGAAGCCACTTTCTTTTGTCCCAGCTTGCGGAAAACACGTTCCAATGCCTTTGTACCCAATCCTTCCTTAATCATCGTATCGAAATACAAGGAAGAATCGTACCAGTAAGATTCGGGACGGGCATCGCCTTCGCCACGGATACTGACGCTGGCAACCAGGCTGAAAGAAGAACCGCAGGCTTCACCTTCGAAACCATTGCTGGCAACCATATATTTAAAGTCTTTCTCATCGCTGTAAGAAGAGTTGGCAGAAATAATACGGTCGTCTTTTCCCATCATTTCTTCGCAGGTCTTCATGGCCAGCGATACTTTTTCGTCCGGCTGTATGGAGTCGAATTTAGGGTCAATCAGTTGCAGGTCAGCACCGTCTCCTTTGTAGTACAAGGAAGCGTCAGGTAATGTACGGGCCTTGTCTTCTGCCAGGTAACGGGTTGAATCGATTCCGTTGCGGATAAATTTTTCCAGTTCCTTTTTATCCAGGCGGTTGGTGGAGAAAGAACCGTAACGGCCATCGACAAACAGATGGATAACCAGACTGTTTTCAGAAGCCTGCTGTAAGCGGTCAATCTTCATGTCCCGGATTTCGAATGAACTGCTGGAACCATTATACAGCGTTACCCGTGAGGACTGGCAACCGTTCTTTAATGCGAACTCCATGGCCCACTGGGCCAGTTTCTTATTATCGTTAGTTATCATATCAATTTTCTCCTCCTACAGTAAGTTTACTAACCAGAGCAGATGGCATACCGCAAGTTACCGGACAGGATTGTCCGTCTTTGCCGCATGTCCATGTGCCGTTATCCATCTTATAATTGTTGCCCACCATGGTGATGTCGGCTAAGGCTTTCGGACCGTTACCGATGATGTTGATATCTTTGATCGGCTGTGTCAGTTTTCCGTCTTCAATCAGATAGCCGTCTTTTACAAAGAATGTAAAGTCGCCTGCACCGATCTGTACCTGCCCGTTGGTAAAGCTGGAGGCATAGATACCTTTCTTTACAGTTGAAATCATCTCTTCTTCCGTCACGTTTCCAGCCTCCATATAAGTGGCACGCATACGGGGGATAGGCATCTGGCGGAACGACTCTCGACGTCCATTGCCTGTAGAAGGGATACCATAATGTTTCGCACTGATGCGGTCGTGCAGATAACTCGTCAGGATACCTTCTTTCACGATATATGTCTTTTGTCCTTCCACACCTTCGTCGTCGATATTCACGGAACCACGGTTGAACGGGATTGTACCGTCGTCAACCACATTGATGTGTTCGTTGCAGACTTTCTTATTCAGCTGGTCGGAGAAAATGGACGTGTTCTTGCGGTTGAAGTCGGCTTCAAACGCATGTCCGATGGCTTCGTGCAACAGGATACCTGAACCACCGGCCCCCATCACGACAGGCATTTCGCCGCCTTTGGGTTTCACGGCCTGGAAGAGGATTGACGTTTTTTCTACCGCCTCTTTTGCTACTTCGGCTATGATTTCGTCGGTCAGGAACTCGACGCCCATACGGAATGCGCGGGAAGCGTAAGAGTTTTCAATCTTACCGTTGTCTTCCATGATGCAGACGGCGCCCAGAGTTACCATTGGACGATAATCGTAATATGTTTGTCCTTCTGAATTACAGAAAAAGATGTGCGACGTTGTATCTCCGAGAGAAGCCATTACCTTATGGACGCGTTTGTCGAGTGCAAAAATCTGGTCGTTCAGTTTTTGCAGGTAAGGCGTTTTCTGGTTGACGGCAATCTCGTCCCAAGGTGTTTGTACACCATAATAATTATTGATAATCGGTTCTTCAGTCAGTTTGGCCGGTCCTTTTCCGGCAGCACCGTTAGCGATACGAGCAGCCGTACGAGCGGCTGTCAGCATCTCGTCGAGCGAGATATTTTCAACGTAGGCATAACCTGTCTGGTCTCCGGACAGGACGCGTACGCCCATTCCGAAATCTATGTTTGAAGAGGCGCGGTTTACCGCACCGTCTTGTAAACCGATGTTGTTACGGTAAGAATGTTCGAAGAAGAGGTCTGCATAATCTCCTCCTTTTTCCAGTGCTGCGTTCAGCACTTTTTTCATATCGCTTTCGCTTAAACCGAAATGGTTTAACGCAAACGAGATACCGGCAGCTTTATCAGCAGTACTACCGGCACAACCTTCTAAAAAAGAAGGAACTGCCAGTGAACCAAGCATAACCATACCTCCTGTTTTAATAAAATCACGTCTGTTGTATTTCATATTGTTTTATAAAATCTCTCTGTTCTCTTTTGCCCATTGCATCACGTTTGCGGGCGGACGCTGGGTCAATAATTCTTTTTTCATAAAATCCATATAGGGCGCTACGTGCCTGAAATATTTTTTGTAGCCCTTGCACAAATAGTTTAATCCCGGTTCGCCGCTGGCTGTATGCAGGAAGCGGTTTTTGGGACATTCTCCATTGCAGGCAAAGAGAAATTCACATTCTTTGCATTGCACCGGCAACTTGTCGTATTTATCAGCTCCGAACTTTAACTGGTTCTGGCTGTACATCATTTCTGTTAATGTCTGCGTGTAGATGTTGCCCAGTTTGTATTCGGGGAATACAAAGTGGTCGCACGCATAAAGGTCGCCATTGAATTCCATCACGCCGGCATGTCCGCATGTCCGGGCCAGGGTACATACGCCCGGCTGTTCTCCGACCCAGTTTGCCAGTGTGGCATCGAATAACTGGATATAGTAATTTCCCACATCTTCTTTCAGCCATTCATCAAAGATGGCACAAAGGAAATCACCCCATTTTTCGGAATCGACGGAGAAGGGGGCCAATTTTATATGGGCGTCCTGTTGTTCCGGCGAAGTCAGCGTTGTCCCGTCCGTGTGTTGTCCCAACCGTTCCACGATAGGGGCGAACTGGATATAATGACAATCTATTTCTTTGAAAAAGTTATAAAAATCAAGCGGATAATCGACATTGTAATCGTTTACGACTGCCATCGCATTGTATTCTACCTGATGTTTTTTCAGCAACTCGATTCCCTTCATCACTTTGTAGAAGGAGGGAAGGCCCTGGCGGTTCCGGCGGTATTCGTCGTGAAATTCCTGCGGACCGTCGATTGATATTCCAACCAGAAAGTTGTTTTCTTTGAAGAAACGGCACCAGTCGTCTGTCAGCAACGTCCCGTTTGTCTGGATACAGTTGTCTATCTGCCTTCCACGGCCGTATTTCTGTTGAAGTTCGAGTGCTTTTTTGTAGAAACTTATCGGACGCATCAGTGTTTCGCCGCCGTGCCAGGTGAAGAGTACCTGAGGCATTGTCTGGCATTCCAGATAATCTTTGATGAATTTTTCCAGCAGTTGCTCGCTCATGATGTGATTCTTTACTTCCGGATACAATTTCCCTTTTTCCAGGTAATAACAGTACTCGCAGGCCAGGTTACAAACCGAACCTACCGGTTTCAACATCACATAAACGGGTTTTGCAAAAGGAGATATGTAAGAATTATTCATGGTGTTTTAAAACGATTCAACAATAATCTCACAAAGGTATATATTTTTATGGAATAACGGTTGTTCTTAAGGGGTAATAATTAGAAAAAATTGAGCTGTCCGATTATCGACCGGCTTATTTTCGAAAGAATGTTTGTATATATGTTTTGTCATTAAAACACCTATGTTTCAACAACGGTTGTCATATACCGTCTCCCGTTTATTTCAGTTTTTTCCTGTAACGTTTGTAATCGGTTATGAAACCTTCGCAGAGCCAGTTTGCTAAAGCCTGGCGGTTGTCGCTGAGAATGAAACGTTTCTGGTCGAAGCTATTTTGTATGTTGCCGAGTTCGACAAAAACGGAGGGAGGCGTTGTTTTTCTTAAAACATACAATCCGCGCTGGCCGACTGTCCCAGTGAATCCGCGGCCGGGCTGATGTCTGTTGTATTTGTGCTCGAAAGTCGATTTCATTGTTTTTGACAGGTGTTTGCTTTCCGAATTTTTGTCTTGATAATAGAAGAAAACATCAGTCTGGTGACTTTTACTGCGGCTGTCGATATGCATGAAGATGGCGCGTTTGTATACTTCTTTGTCTTTCTTGAATAAAGAGTTGATTTTATCGCACCGCTGTTCAAGACGGCGGAACTGGTTAAACGGTATCGGGTCGCCCATGCAGGTTTCGCGTTTACTGTTTTTCAGGAATTTGTCGTTGCGGATACCATCTTTGGCATCCTGGATGATGATGTGCACTTTGGCGCCCCGCATCAGCAGGTTACGGGCCAGGCGGAGCATGACGTCGTAAGCATATTCGTCTTCGTGAAGTTCTACATTGCCCATTTTACCGATGGCTCCGGGGTCGGGACCGCCGTGTCCGCTCACCAGATAAAAGCAGCAGCCTTTCAACTCGGAGGATGTGACTTTGTATTCGGCCATTTCCTTGCCGAATAAGGGCTCGTAATTAGGTTTCCTTGCCACGGTAGCCGCTGCCCCCTTTAATGGCGGCAATTGGTATTTAACGCCCATTTTCAGGCTATTCCCATTACCGAGTTTAGTCTTGTTCAGTTTTACGAACTCATCATGATACTCTTTTCCGACACGATTATGGCGTTTCAGAAAAAGGATGATGCCTTCTCCCTTTTTGGGAAATGCTTTCTCTTGGGCAAAGAGAGTGCCGTTGAAAATAAAGAGTGCAACGAATACAAATAGTACGAGCGTTATTTTTTTTGTAAACATGTTTTCCGGTTATAATGCGGTAAAGATAGGAAAAGCTGCTAAATAACAGAAATATCGGGAAAGAAAAAAAGACATTCGATTTTTTCCGCTCTCGCGCACGTGTTGTTGCTGTTGTTGTTACTTTACTATTCTTTACTTTACTTTGTGTACTTAAAGTCCGTTTTTGGGGAGTTTCGGACTCGGAAACTAGGGTTTCGGGAGAATTAACTATTGTTAAATTGATGCTATACTAATAATATACAGCGTGTTGAGTCTTTTTTTGTAAAAATGCCATTTTATATGTAAAATAAGTCATAATCATCTCTTCGCGTATTTTCTTCTCTATAATATATTTTCCTCCTAAAACAGGAAGAACGCCACATCCGGGAGAAAATAAATTTTCATCCGAATGAAATCGAAATTTCTCCCGGGAGAAATTAAAAATGGATTCGAATGGGATTTTTACCTGTCAAATGTTATTGTATTATTTTGTTTTTATATATCCCAACTTCGTATAACGGATATTCCGGGAAGTATAATGCTTGATTACTTTGGCCGAACGGATATGCATGATTTCTCCCGCCTGATAAGCATGGTCGGCATTACTTAACTTACCGCTTTCCAGGCTACGGTCGGATGCCCGGATGGTGAAGAAAAACAGATTGCCGGATTCATCCGAAGCAACAATTTTCTGGTCGACGTAGAAATGGGTGGTTCCCCGGACTGAACGGGTTTTGTACGGATTGTCTTCCACCTTGACCCGCCGGACGGAAAGATGCAAATCGTTTAATTTCTCATCTATCGTTCCGATAAAACGGCTGACAGGCACTTTGTGCATGCGGGAAGTGTTCAGGTCCTGATATACCCATGAATAGGTCGCTGCCAGTTCCTTGAAACGTCTTTCGCTTTGTACGCGTGCTTCATATTTGTTGGCAATCCAGGTGACATATTTAGGGTCGATGGCGGCCACTTCAAACAGATGATAACTACGATATTTGCCAAAAGAGACAATGTCGTCGGCATTATGTGAGATGGATTCCAGTCTCATTTTAATCGTCAGCCTGGCGAAAGAGTTGGCTGTCGTTTTCATCGCTTTTTCCACTGAATTAATAGCGTTCACATCCAGTGTGGAGAGAAAAACATTCGGATGAAATTCCGCTGCCGGGTTGTAGAACCAAAGTGTGTAATAAGCCGTTTTTTCATTCGGCAAAAGTATGAAATACACACCTTTATCTGTGTTTCTGCCTTCGTTAAACGTATTCAGTTTATCCAGGACAAATTGCTCAATATAACCTGAAATATTATCCATAACTCATCTTCCTCATATTCTTCTCTAACAAATATAGGAAAAAGGAACGAGTTTTCCTAATAAAAGTCCGGTTAATACAGGTTATTTCTCCTTTTATGCTGGAAAACAGCCGGATATATATGGTGACTTCAACAACTTCTTCATTTATTTATCTGTTATAAAATAGGAGTGAATACCACTAAATTATTTACCAGATGAAGATACACGAATATCAGGCGAAAAAATTCTTTTCAGACTATGCGATTCCAGTGGAACGGCACATTCTGTGTAACACGGCGCAAGAGGTTACGGCTGCTTTCAGTCAGCTGGGGAATGAAAAGGTTGCAATCAAGGCACAAGTATTGACCGGAGGAAGGGGAAAGGCCGGAGGTGTTAAACTGGCAGGCAATGCGGAAGAAGCATTGCAGCACGCCGAAGCGATTCTGGGCATGACGATTAAAGATTTCCCTGTCACCCGTGTGATTGTGAGCGAGGCGGTGAATATCCATCTTGAATATTATGTCAGTTTTGTTATCGACCGCAATTCCCGTTCAGTTGTCCTGATGATGAGTGCGGAAGGAGGGATGGATATTGAGGAAGTGGCTCGCCGGAGTCCCGAAAAGATATTTCATTTCCGGATCGACCCGCTTATCGGGATTCCGGATTATCTGGCACGCCGTTATGCCTTTACCTTGTTCGATAAGATAGCTCAGGTGAACCAGATGGCTGCGATTATCCGGAATATGTACCGGCTTTTTATCGAGAAAGATGCTTCTCTGGTTGAAATCAATCCGTTGGTTATGACGAAGGACGGAGTCTTGATGGCTATTGATGCCAAGATGACGTTTGATGATAACGCGTTATACCGCCAGCCTCGTGTCTTGGCACTGTTTGAACCGACAGAGGAAGAAAGGACGGAGGCGCAGGCGAAGGAAAAAGGTTTTAGTTATGTGCATCTGGGTGGCGAGATTGGTTGCATGGTGAACGGTGCCGGACTGGCGATGGCTACGATGGATATGATTAAATTGTATGGCGGAAACCCGGCTAATTTTCTAGATATAGGAGGAAGTTCGAATCCGGAAAAAGTGATTGAGGCAATGAAGCTACTTTTAAAAGACCCACAGGTAAAGGTTGTGCTGATAAATATTTTCGGAGGTATTACGCGTTGCGATGATGTTGCCTACGGGCTGCTGAAGGCTTTTGAGCAAATTGATACCGATATCCCTGTCGTTGTCCGTTTGACAGGCACAAATGAGAAGGAGGGGCGCGATTTGTTGCGCAACACTCGTTTCAAAGTTGCCGAAACAATGGGAGAAGCCACCCTGATGGCTGTTGAAGCATCACATAAACAATAAAAGAAAAGTTACCATGAGCATATTGATAAATAAATCGACCCGGCTGGTCGTGCAGGGAATAACCGGACGCGACGGCCTCTTCCACGCACTGAAAATGAAAGAATACGGAACCAATGTCGTAGGTGGTACCTCACCGGGCAAAGGCGGTACGGAAATCGAGCATATCCCGGTTTTCAATACGATGTACGATGCCGTACAGCAAACACAGGCTAACACTTCGATAATATTCGTCCCTGCCCGTTTTGCGGCAGACGCCATTATGGAAGCGGCCGATGCCGGGATTGAGCTGATTATCTGTATCACTGAAGGAATCCCGACCGTCGATGTCATAAAAGCCTATCGCTTTGTCCAACTGAAAGGGGCAAAGTTGATTGGGCCAAACTGTCCCGGATTGATTTCTCCGGGTGAAAGTCTGGTCGGGATCCTGCCGGGAAAGGTTTTCACGAAAGGCCATACGGGTGTGCTCAGCCGTAGCGGAACATTGACCTATGAGGTCGTTTATCATTTGACGGCCAACGGTATGGGGCAGTCTACCGCAGTAGGAATGGGAGGCGACCCTGTTGTCGGCCTCTATTTCCGCGAACTGCTGGAGATGTTCGAGAAGGATTCGGAAACGCATTCAATCGTGATAATCGGAGAGATTGGAGGAAATGCTGAGGAACTGGCTGCCGATTATATCCGTAAGCATGTCACCAAGCCGGTGGTCGGCTTTATTGCCGGCCAGTCTGCACCGCCGGGTAAACAGATGGGACATGCCGGCGCTATTATTTCCGGAGGGGCCGGCACCGCAGTCGAAAAGATACGTGCATTGGAAGATGCAGGAATAAGGGTTGCCAGCGAACCATCTGAAATACCGCAACTTTTACGTTACAAATGAAACTTTATCCTTATCTTTGTACCTTCGTAAGAATGAGTAAATGAATAAGGAAGATAATTTCGGCAGGTTGCTGATGCTGTTACTTATAACGCTTTGCATCTGCCTGGGACTATATTATCTGCCGGACAACATGTTCGGCCAGAAAATAAAAAAGGTTGACTTACTTTCGGATTTACGGGTGAAAACGCAATCGTTGTCAATGGACTCGCTGCGTAAACAGCTCGAACAACCGGATACGTTGGAAATAGATTCAGTAGCATTGCGCGATTCGATTATCCGTTCGACGGGGATTGATTCGACGGCATTGGTGTTACGCGATTCCCTGTATAATATAATGTATTCTGTCCAGGGGGTGGATTCGCTCGGTACGCATATCGAAGATTATTCGGTAGGCCATATCGGGTTGAAGCGTTTCTTTACAGCCTTGAAAAACCGGGAGACAATGAACCGACCGGTGCGTGTCGCTTTTCTGGGTGACTCGTTTATTGAGGGGGATATTGTCGTTGCCGACCTGCGTTCTGCCTTGCAGAAAGAGTTTGGCGGGCGCGGAGTGGGGTTTGTTCCTATTACTTCCGTGGCTGCACAGTTCCGTCCGACTATCGAACAGCGCTCGGAAGGATGGCACACCTGGTCGATGCTGACCGACCATGAACATGGGTATACGCTTTCCGGAATGATGTTTGAACCGAAAGGTGAAAAGGTATCCGTATCTGTCAAGACAACAAACCGTTATCCGGAGTTGCAATCGGCTTCTTCGCTGAAATTTCTGTATGAACAGAATACCCGAACCCGGATGAAATTGCATTATAACAATCTGCCGGATACAATCAATGAGTTATTGCCTGTCGTTTCGAAAATAACACAATATGAACGGAAAGGGACATTTACAGAAGCTACTTTCTCTTTTACGGAGACGGAAGGTTTCCGTGCGTTGGGTGTCGCTCTGGAGGATAATTCAGGTGTTGTCGTTGATAATTACTCCCTGCGTGGTAATTCCGGTATGATATTGAACCGTCTGGATAGTTCGCTTTGCCGGAATCTGACCGAAGTCCGGCCATACGACCTGATTATTCTTCAGTATGGTTTGAATGTGGTAAGCGACAGCGTTTTACATTACGGCTGGTATAGCAAACGCATGGAAGAAGCGGTTCGCCATGTACAGGTTTGTTTCCCGGAGGCGGATATCTTGCTGTTAGGTGTTTCAGACCGTAGCCATCAGGAAGAGGGTGAGTTTGAAACGATGCCTGCCGTGCTTGCCCTGCTTCATACACAAAGGCAGATTGCCCGTAAAACAGGTATTCCGTTCTGGAATACGTTCGGTGCGATGGGAGGCGAGAACAGCATGGTCCGTTATGTTGAGAACAATTGGGCAAGCAAAGATTATACACATCTGAGTTTCAGAGGCGGGCGCGAAATAGCGACGGCTCTTTTTAATGCATTATTATTGGAAAAGGAGTTTTATGATGAAGCAGACAAAGTGGTTAATTAATTTGTCGGTTTTGTTGGCATTGCTCGCGATTACCGTAGGGGCGAAGAATCTTTCGCCTTCCCGCTCATCGTTTCAGGATGCGGGGAATGCGTTGCCCGATACGTTGACTGTGCCGGATACGATTGCGTTGCCTTTCGCTTCTTATCTTATGGGAGCCGTTGTCGACTCGATTCAGTTGCCAGCCTCCGACAGTTGCGTAAATGAATACGCTCCGTTGCATCATTTCTTTGCTGGACTCGATTCCTTGCGTGCGGGAAAAGATACGGTCATCACGATTGTACAGCTGGGCGATTCGCATATACAGGCAGGACATTATAGCGGGCGCATGATGCGTCTCCTTCAACAGCAGTTCGGCAATGCCGGGCGTGGCTGGATTGCTCCCTTCAAACTGAGCAAGACGAACGAACCGGACGATTATTTCATTTCATCCGTAGCGAAGGAATGGATTGCCGGACGTTGTATCCAGAACAACCGGAAATGTCCGATTGGGCCGGGTGGTATCGGTATCCAGTCCGCGTCGCCATCCATCAATTTCGATATCAGCATAGCACCTAATAACGGTGCCGGATATTCTTTTAACCAGGCAGTCATTTACCGTGGGGAGAAGTCCATGCCGATGCTGCCGGCCGGAAAAATGAAAGATTCTGTCAGGACGGTATTAAGTACGGCGCCGTGTGCGCCGGGAGTGATTGCCGATACGTTCCGCATCTCTTGTCTCGTCGACACGTTGCAGCTGCACAGTACGCGAAGGAAACAGGGGACGGATAACTTGCTTCCGGCTTCTTCTTTTAAGAACCTTTATTATGGTTTCAATCTGACCAACGGGCAACCGGGTATTTTGTATCATTCGATCGGTGTGAACGGTGCCATGTATGTAAATTATACAGACGAGAACTATGTCCGCCAGTTGGCTTTGCTGAATCCGTCGCTGTTGATTATCTCTTTAGGAACGAACGAGACTTTCGGCCGGCGTTTTACCCGTAATGAATTTGCCGGGCAGATTGAAGATTTTATATCCTTAGTGAAAAAACAAATGCCGCATACGGCAATCTTGCTGACAACTCCTCCCGAATGTTATAAACGGGTGTATGTGAACAAGAAACGTACGTATGTGCGCAATGAAAATACAGAACGTGCAGCAAAGGCGATTGTCGAAGTGGCGCGTCGCGAGGGTCTGGCATGCTGGGATTTGTTTGCTTCGACAGGAGGGAAGAACTCTTCTGCCAGATGGCGCAAGACCGGTTTAATGGGAAGGGACCGCGTTCATTTTACGAAAGAAGGCTATCAGGAGCAAGGAATTTTATTGTATCGTGCCCTGATGCAAACCTATAACCGATATATAGCAGATAACGATGTTCGATAATATAGATTTATCCAAGCTGGGAGAGGTGCTCACCTATCAACACCTGTCGCCGATACTGTTCAGTAGCGGGTTGTTCTTTTTCCTGTTTATAGGATTCCTGATTATTTATATGTCACTCAGGAAACATTTGCTGGCCCGTATTATATATGTAACGCTGTTTTCTATCTATTTTTATTATAAGAGTAGCGGATTCTGGTTTTTCCTGCTGTTATTTACTGCCACGTCAGATTTTTGTATTGCGCAGGGAATATTACATACTACAACCCAATGGAAGCGTAAACTGTGGGTTGTTCTTAGTTTATGTATAAACCTCGGGATGCTGGGATATTTTAAGTATTTCAATTTCCTGTTGGATATGATTGCTTCGGTAACAAGGATGTTTGGTTACCAGTTTGGAAATACGGCCATGCAAAGCGTTACGTATCAGCCGATGGATATATTTCTGCCGGTCGGTATTTCTTTTTTCACGTTCCAGACAATCAGTTATGTCATTGATGTATACCGGGGGAAGATTACGCCGCTGACACGCTGGATAGATTATGTGTTTTATGTCTCGTTCTTTCCGCAGTTGGTGGCAGGGCCTATCGTCCGTGCCCGCGACTTTATTCCGCAAATCTATAAGGAACCGACCGTCACCCGTTCCGAATTTGGCGAAGGATTGTTCCTGGTACTCTGTGGTTTGTTTAAGAAGACGGTGATTTCCGATTATATCAGCCTGAACTTTGTAGACCGTATTTTTGATGCGCCTTTGCTTTATACCGGTGTGGAAAACCTACTGGGCGTTTATGGTTATGCTTTGCAGATTTATTGCGACTTTTCCGGTTATTCGGATATGGCGATTGGTATTGCTTTGCTTTTAGGTTTCCGGTTTAAACTTCGATTCGCCTTACCAGTCGGCGACCATTACCGAATTCTGGCGGCGCTGGCATATATCTCTGTCTTCATGGTTGAAAGATTATCTGTATATTTCGCTGGGTGGGAACCGGAAAGGGAAAATCCGTACGTATATAAACCTGCTGATTACAATGTTGCTGGGTGGTCTCTGGCATGGCGCTTCGATGAGTTTTATCATTTGGGGAGCCATTCATGGAGTGGCGCTGGCGATTCATAAGTTTATAATGAGCCGGTTCAGCAGTTTCAAGCAACTAGGGTCTGAAATGAAGCCCTGGCGCAGGGTTTTGGGCATATTGATTACGTTTCATTTGGTTTGTTTCGGATGGATATTCTTCCGTGCCGATTCGATACAAACGGTGAAGGAGATGCTTTCGCAAATCTTTACAAACTTCCATCCGGAAGTATTTACACAATTTGTAGCGGGTTATAAAGGTGTTTTTATCCTGATGGTGATTGGTTATGTGCTTCACTTCATGCCTAAGTCGGCAGAGAATGCGGTGCAGGGAGTCGTAACCCGTTCTCCTTTGTTGGTGCAGGCTGTTATTCTGGCGGTTATGATTTTTGTTGTAGTGCAGTTCAAGAGTGCCGGTGTGCAGCCGTTTATTTATTTCCAGTTCTGATGTAAAGTAAATGTATGTGGTATGAAAGTTAGCCTGTTACAATTTTTACTTTTGTCTGTTTTCCTGCTGGGGAACATGGACGCGAAAGCACAACTGAATAATAATCTGACAGCAGATGAACTGCGTATAAAGCAGGAAGTGAAACCTTTTCTGGATAGCTTGATTATTGAGGAACCGAAGATTACCGATAAAGATATTTCCCTGTTCCGCCTGGAAGCTGTTTTTCCGGCAAAATCATTTACCCGTTTCGGTACGAATGAGGGTGAATTTACAGCCTTTACGCCTGATAATCCCAAAAGCCAGGGACTTGTAAGCGAGCCGATTCCTTTGCTGGGTGGTGCCCGAATCAGCCTTATCTATTCTTTTATAGATGATTACAAGAGCAACGTCCCTATTGCGGGGAAGTATCGTTTCGAGAGTATCAGGGAGAAAGATGCTTTAGGAGAAGAAATGGTTCGCCAGTCTTTGTATCTCCATGTTTTGAACGATTTGCGGTTTTCCAGGATAAAAGTCGGATTGATGGAGGTTGTGATGTTGCCTCCTGATAATGAGGGAAAAAATATCAATAACTTGCCATCGTTTGGATATCGTTCCATGAGTTTCAGCCGGATGGAGGACAATCAGTATATGTTGACGTATTTGTTGCGCAGCAGTGAAGGGGTTTATAGTCCTATCCTTCGTTCTGAAGGTTCTGACCGTACTTTCCCGGAATACACAGGTGGTTCGGCAGCACAGTTCTGGTTTATCCGGCAGAATATGCAATATCCCGAGAAGGCCGCCGAAGAGGAGGTGAGTGGGACGATCCTTGTTTCCTGCACGGTAGAGCCGGATGGCTCGGTTACCGAACCGCATGTCTTTTTAGGTTCGGAGCCGTTGCTGAATGATGAAGCGATTCGCCTGGTTGCCCTGACAAGCGGAAAATGGATACCCGCTACCCGTAACGGAGAGAATATCGCAGATGAAAAGGTAATCCCCATCACATTCAGGCTTGATGACGACATGCTGAAGACAATCCAAGTGGCGAAGAAACCGGGTAAGAAATTGCCGGTTAAGACTTATCTGTTCTTTTTCGCATTGGCAGTCATATTGATTTTCTATTTGCGAAACAAATTCTTTAAAAAAGACAGGCGTCCTGATCCGGCTTTGCGTCCGAATGTTTCCGTCAGTAACGACAAAATGGTGATTGTTGCAGGAGTTGATGAAACACAAATGGCTTTAATGTTGCGTACGTTTACGGAAATATATAATGCCCGCAGTTACGAAGCTATTATCCGGATGCATACGATGAGTACCCAGGTATTTGCCCTCACTTTTCCGTATGACATAAGCTGGGATATTTTCTTGGAATTGCTTGACCATCTGATATATTTTGACGAAAGTGAACATAAAGCACAAACTAGGGCATGGCTGACTTTGCCGGAACAATGCAAACCGGTCGCAGGCGAACATGCTATGTTCTTCACCAAAGAGGATGATAAGGATTTTGACCCTGTCCGGCTCACTACCCAGCATAACCATGGCTGGAAAGTCGATTATGAAACCGAACAGTTAGTAGCAACGGAGGTCCTGGAAGAATATGTTAAACCTCCGTTTGCTTATTATGAGGTGATACAAAAGAATTTTGTCGAATTTGATTGAGTCTGGATCAAATATCTTTTAAATTTGTTGATTCTATCCTCAAATGACGTAAGTCTGAACCTGATACGCCCTGGAACACCTGTAAACCGAATTCCGGAATGACAGCCAGGATATGGTCGAACACATCGGCCTGGATGTCTTCATATGGAATCCAGTCTGTGGTGGATGCGAAGAAGTATAGCTCCATGGGAATACCCTGTTCTGTCGGTTGCAGTTGGCGAACCATGCAGGTCATGTTCTGGCTTACATTGGGATTGCTTTTCAGATAATTCACCAGATAAGCGCGGAAGACACCTATATTTGTCTGGCGTCGTCCGTTTACCCAAATAGAAGCGTCGATGCTGTGTTCTTTATTATAGGCCTCCAACTCTTCCTGCTTCGTATCGATATAATCGGTGAGTAATGATATTTTACGGAATTTAGCCAACATTTCCGGTGTACAGAAATGTACGCTGTTCATGTCGATATTGATGGAACGCTTCACACGGCGCCCTCCCGATTCTTTCATCCCCCGCCAGTTCTGGAAAGAATCGCTGACCAGTGCATAAGGCGGTATGGTGGTAATTGTGTTGTCGAAATTGCGAACTTTAATAGCATTCAGCGTCACTTCAATCACTGTTCCGTCAGCCCCGTATTTTGACATTGTTATCCAGTCGCCCGGACGTAGCATATCATTGGCTGATAGCTGAATACCGGCCACAAAGCCAAGTATCGTATCCTTGAACACCAGCATTAGGATGGCAGCCGAAGCACCCAGTCCGGCAAATAACGTAGCGGGCGATTTACCGATCAGGATACTGATAATGATTATTCCACCGACAAAGAACACAATTACCTGAATGATTTGTACAAACCCTTTCAACGGTTTGTTCTTCATCGATTCTTTCCGGTTGTATATCTCTAATAATAAGTTCAGTGAAGCGTTGATGAATCGTAGTACAACGGCCACAATGTAAACACTGCATACCATCTGAAGGACACCGAGCAAAGTAGGCATTTCCTCTTTGGGTAGTGCCAGCGGAAGCATGATATAAACCAGGATCGCGGGGATCAGGTGCATCAGCTTATTGATGATCTTCCGTTCTACGATCAGGTCGTCCCACTGGTTTTTGGTTTTTTGAGCAAAACGCTTAAATAATTCGAGGAAGATATAGCGGCAAGTGTAATCGATACCGACAGTTATCACTATTAGAAGCAGCAATACGACCAGGTTGTCCCAAATATTTGCAGAGTCGTGTACTAATCCCCATTTAATCAGGTAACTGTTAATCCATTGTTGTAATTCACTCATATATTTGTATTTAAAGTTGTGAACACAAATGTAGGGAAAAAATCATTGCTGCCCAAGTTTACATTAATCAGAGTATTGATACACTTTTAGTTCAAACAGAGGGATCATCGCAAAGAAATGATCGAATATATCCGACTGGATGCGTTCGTATTCTTTCCATACTTTATTGCGGGAAAAGAAATAGATCTGGATAGGCACACCGTATTCTGTCGATTGCAACTGGCTGATGATCAGGTCGAGGTCGGTGTTTACAACCGGCAGACTGGTCAGGTAACGCTCTACATAGACACGAAACATCTGCGAGTTAGTCGGTGTCACACCTTCGTCCGGCTTATAGTCGGCCAGCAGGGGAATCTCTTTCCGCATGTTATCCAGCATTTCAGGTGTACAGAATTTGATTGTGTTCAGGTCGAGAAAGATGGATTTCATGACACGCCGCCCGCCCGATTCAACCATTCCCCGCCAGTTCTGGAAAGAGTTGTTGACCAGTGTATAGGGTGGGATAGTGGAGATTGTATTGTCGAAGTTCTGTATTTTAACGGTGTTCAAAGTGATTTCCTGTACAATCCCGTTTGCGTTGGACCCCGGGACTGTAATCCAGTCGCCCGGGCGTAACATATCATTGGCTGATAACTGTATGCCCGCAACGAATCCGAGTATCGTATCTTTGAATACCAACATCAGGATGGCGGCCGAAGCGCCCAGTCCGGCAAACAATGTGGCTGGTGATTTGTTGACAAGAATGGCAATAATCACAATCCCTCCAATGAAGAAAGCCAGCACCTGAAGTACCTGCACGAATCCTTTTATCGAACGGTTCTTACTGACCTCCCTGTGATTATATATATCCATTGCCACCAGGATAAATCCGTTGATGGCCAGCAACAGAACAAATACAATATAAACGGCGCAAACTTTTTGCGAAATCAACAACAATTCTTTTCCCCGGATAAAAGCCATCGGCAATAAAGTATAGACCAAAATTCCGGGAATGGCATGCACCAGATTATGTATAACTCTCCTCTTAATCAACAAAGTATCCCAGAAATAATGACTTTTCTCCGATAACTTCCGTACACTGCCGACAAAAATGTACTGACATAAGTAATCGACTCCTACAGCTACCGCGATCAGTAGTACGGCAATAATCATTTCATCGAATGTATTTGCGATTTTCGCATCCACGCCCCAGCCGACGAGGATTTTGTTCATCCAGCTACCTAAATTTACCATGTTGTTATCTCTCTTTTATAATGATAACATTTACAACTGCATTTGGTTTAAATAATAAAAAAGTCTAATCAACCCCTGATAACAAAAAGGAATCCGGTATCTTTGTAGACCATAATACAAAGATGTATGGTAATATATCCATGAAAACATTATTAATGATGATGTTATTTGCAAGTTGTTCGAATCTGTTTGCGGCTCAGAATACAAAAGCGCTGGAAGTAAAAGAACATAAACTAAAAAACGGATTGACAGTCTGGCTGAATGAAGACCATAGCCAGCCGAAAGTATTCGGTGCCGTTGTCGTAAAGGCAGGAGCGAAGGATTGTCCGGATACCGGAATTGCCCATTATTTTGAACATATGATGTTCAAAGGAACCGACAAAATCGGAACTGTCGATTACGATGCGGAGAAAACGTTGCTGGATTCTATCGCACTGAAATATGACGAACTGGCGGCTACGGAAGATGAAGCGGCCCGCTCCCAGATACAGAAAGAGATAAACGAATTAAGCATCCGTTCTTCCGACTATGTAATTCCCAATGAGTTCAACCGTTTGATTTCCAAATATGGCGGTTCGGGTTTGAATGCCGCAACGTCTTATGATGCAACTATCTATTTCAATACCTTTTCCCCGCAATATATGTCCCAGTGGGCGGAAATCAACAGCGAACGCCTGCTGAATCCGGTCTTCCGCCTGTTCCAGAGCGAACTGTTTATGAAGAGAAAAACATGTATGGCGATTTCATCGGCGGGCCTGTTATGGACCGGTTGCTTGCCCGTTATTTTGCCCCGCATCCGTATGCTTATCCGATAATCGGCAGTACGAAGAACCTGAAGAACCCACGCCTGACAGAGATGCGGAAGTTCTTTGAAGAATATTATGTGGCCTCCAACATGGGGCTGATATTAAGCGGTGATTTTGATACAGAGGCTGTATTGCCGGTTCTGGAAAAAACTTTTTCCCGTATCCGTCCGGGAGAAGCTCCCAAACACGATATTGTGGCCCTTCCGCCCTTTAAAGGAAAGGAGAAAATGAAAATAAAATTCCCCGTACCTCTAGTGAAAGCGATGGGAATGGGGTTCCGTGGCGTTCCGGCCAATCATGAAGACCAGGTGGCGTTGGCTGTGGCGGTTAATATGCTGAACAATGCGAACGGGACCGGTTTTCTGGATAAACTGATGGTAGACCGGAAGATTATGGCGTCGATGGCTATGAATGAAAGTATGAATGAAGCCGGGATACTGGCCGTTGCCGTTATCCCCAAGTTGATGTTCCAGACTTATGGCGGAGCCGAAAAACTGGTTTGGAAAGAAATCAACCGGGTGAAAGAAGGGGATTTCAGTGACGAGATATTCAATAGCCTGAAGCAGGAACAACGCCGCCAATATGCCTCAAACCTGGAGAATATAGATTCGCGTGCCCGGATTATGATGTCTTTGTATTCGCAAGGTAAAAGCTGGGAAGATTATTTGCAGGAAGTTTCCGGTATCGATGCTTTGACAAAAGAAGACGTAGTCCGTGTGGCCCGTAAATATTTCAGTGAAAACTATTTATGCGTTACAAAGACGACAGGCAAATATCCGAAGGATAATTTGACGAAACCGGATTTCAGTCCGATTGTACCCAAAAACTCGGAAGCCTCTTCCGAATATGCAAAACAGTTGGAACAACTGCCGGTACAAGAGGTGAAGCCGCGTTTCATTGATTTTCAGAAAGATGTAGAAACAGTGAGTCTGACTCCCTTAGCCACTTTATATGCAACGGCAAATCCTGTTACGGATATATTTACCCTTAACCTGGTTTATCAGGTTGGAACGTTGGAGCAACCCAAACTGATGCATCTGGCTAATTACCTTCAGTTTTTGGGAACGGACTCTCTGTCGTTCCATGAATTCCGTACGCGGTTGCAGGTCCTGGGCAGTACGATTTCTTTCGATGCCACCGACAAGCAGTTTTTCATGCGGATTACCGGCTTCGACAAACATTTTAAGGAAACGGTTCAGCTGGCCGGCGATTTTATCAGGCACGTAAAAGCTGATGATAAACAAATCCGTCAGGTAATAAATGATGCAAAAGTCACCGAGAAGGCTTTCTTCGAATCGAGTGATAACATCGCAAATGCGTTGCTCGAGAAAGTGAAATATGGCGAACAATCCCGGTTTCTTACTAAGTTATCCCTCTCTGAAGTCAAGAAACTGAAGGGGAAGGAACTTTTGGATGCATTTGTTCAGGTCCGTCAGACGGAATGCGATTTGCTTTATTGCGGAACATTGCCCGTCGCCCAGGTCAGGGAAGAGATAGAAGCCTTCCTTCCGTTGAAGGAGATAACCGTAGCGGTTAATGCTCCCTATCATCGGGATGCAAAGAAATATGACAAGCCGACCGTTTACTTTATGGATATGCCGACAGCCTCGCAGAGTATTGTTTACGGCTATGCAAAAGGAGAGGTGACAGACGATGCATGGTCTCGCCATGCCGCCCGGTTATTCTCCGTTTATTTCGGAGGCGATATGTCGTCGCTGATGTTTCAGGAAATAAGGGAATTCCGTTCGCTGGCTTACCGGGTGAGCGGCCGGTATATATTGCCGCCTCATAAATTGGAAGGAAAGGCCGGTGAGTTTGTCACTATGCTTTCCACACAGAGCGACAAGACGCTGGATGCTTTGGGGATAATGAATTCCCTGATTCACGAAATGCCGGAGAAAGAGGAAAGGATTTCTACCGTAAAGCAATCTATCGTTAACCAGGTCAATAATGATTTTCCTTCCTTCCGGGAAGTGCCGGAAAAGGTTGCCGGTTTTCGAAGGAATGGCTTTGACAACGACCCGAGCGAAGCCTTATTGTCTGGTATCTCGGATATGGATATGAAAGATATTATCCGTTTCTACCGGCATAATGTCCGCTTGAAACCGGTTGTTTATGTCATTGTAGGCAATTCCCGGCGTATTGATATGAAGCAACTGGAAACCTATGGCAATGTGATAAGATTGAGAAAGAAAGATATATATAAATAATGTATAGTAAAGACGAATTAAAGAACCTGAAACTGGAGTTTTGGGAGAGTTTCGCCGCTTATTGTGAAGTGCAGCCTTATTTGCGGGGACGTAAAAAGATATGGACTTTGTATGATACCAAAGTGAAAGGAGTAGAATTGAAGTTCGATATCAGCCGCAACGGTGCTTATGTGATTCTTGAAGTGAATCACCGGAGTGAAGAGCTCCGGCTTGAAATGTACGAACGCCTGACTTGGTATAAGGAAATGCTGGAACAGGACTTTCCCGGAGGTCTGACCTGGGATATTTGTTTTGTAAGGGATACGGGGAAAGAAGTAGCCCGTATTTATACCGCCAGGGAAGGACTAGACTTTCACCGTCGGCAAGATTGGGGAGAGTTCTTTACTTTTATGGCGTCGCAGATGTATCTGTTGGAACGTAATTTTATGTCGATAGCTGAATATTTGAGAGAGTAAAAAAGATGGCACATTTAAATCATATGATTTATCAGGTGGCTGGCATTGCGGCGGTAAGTCTGCTGACAGCCTGTTCGACGCAACAGCAAGATGTTAACTTGCAGGAAGTCGGAGTCAGCCATGAATTGGCCCGTTTCAGAAAAGAGCATTTCGGTCAAGTCAGATATAACCTGTTTTTCTCCATTCCTGAATCCAGGCAGGAGCCGGTCAGGGGCAAGGCTGTCATACAACTGTCGCTGAAAGAAAAACTGCCGCTTATTATTGATTTCAGGGGAAATGCTTCACAGGTCGCTTCTGTCTTGCTGAATGGTGGGGAAGTGCCTTATGAGGTAAAAAATGAACATATCATCATCCTGGCAGAACGGAGCGTCGTCGGAGAGAATAAAGTATCTGTAGAATTTACTCCTGCCGACCAGTCTTTGAACAGGAGGGACGAGTTTCTTTATACTTTGCTGGTTCCTGACCGGGCGCGGACTGCGTTTCCCTGTTTCGACCAGCCGGATATGAAGTCGTTATTTACGCTGACGCTGGAAGTTCCGGAAGCATGGCAAGCCGTTACGAACGGTGCCATAGAGAAAACAGATACCCTTTCCATTCCCGGACGCAAGTTGATTTCATTCAGGGAAACAGAACCGCTGAGTACTTATTTGTTCGCCTTTACTGCCGGAAAATTTATTCGCGAAACATACACCCGGGATGGAAGGGAAATCTCCTTGTACCACAGGGAAACAGACCCGAAGAAAGTCGCCCAATGTCCCGAAATCGCATCGGAAGTCTTTGACGCTTTAACATGGCTGGAAGATTATACCGCCATTCCGTATCCTTTTGCCAAGTATGATTTGATAATCCTTCCCGGTTTCCAGTTCGGGGGAATGGAGCACACTGGGGCAACGTTCTATACCGACCGCCGTATGTTCCTGAATGAGAACCCGACATTGAACGAGCAGTTGAGCCGCAGTGCCCTGATTGCTCACGAAACGGCCCATATGTGGTTTGGCGATTATGTGACCATGCAATGGTTTGACGATGTCTGGACAAAGGAAGTGTTTGCCAATTATTTTGCTTCGCAGATTGTCGAACCGCTATATCCGGGTGTAAACCATGCTCTGAATTTCATGCAGGATTATATTACTCCCGCTTATGCGGAAGACCGTACTGCCGGAGCAAATCCAATCAAACAGGAACTGGATAATCTTCGTAATGCCGGCCTGGTCTACGGTAACATCATCTATGATAAATCTCCCGTCGTCCTGGAAATGCTGATTAAAAAGATGGGTAAGGAATCTTTCCGGAAAGGCATTCAGGAATATCTGAAAACATATGCCTACGGAAATGCCACCTGGGAGGGCCTGATTGGTATTCTGGATACATATACGGATGACGATTTGTCCGGCTGGAGTCATATTTGGGTAAATGAAAAAGGCATGCCTGAGATTGCCGCTTCCATTGTCGGCAATAGCCTGATCGTTTCGCAGAAAGACCCTTTCGGCAGAGGGTTGAACTGGCCGCAGGACCTCACTTATCTGATTGTTCCCAAAACAGGGGAACCGGAAGAAATTTCGGTTTCTTTCGGGAGAAATTCAAATTCCATCCGGGAGAAATTGAAAACGGTCCCGGAAGAGGGGAGTTTCATTATTCCGAATACGGATGGAAAAGGGTATGGCTTTTTCCGGTTGAACGAAGCGGATGCCAAGGCTTGTGCCGCCTATCTTCCGGTTTGTGAAAATGAATTGCTGAGAGGTTCCCTGTTAATCACATTGTATGAAAATCTGTTGAACCGGACGATTTCGCCCGAATCATATATGGAGGCTATGTTGAATTATCTGCCGAAAGAAGATAATTCGTTGTTATTCTCGGCCGCTTTAGGGTATATCGGTAATTGTCAGCGTTTATTTCCGGCGGATGCTGCCCCTCTGGAAAAAACATTAGGACAGATTGTGGCGACCTCTTCCGTTCCTCAACATCGTTTGCAGGCGTTCCGCTCGTATCGTTCCATAGCAGAATCGCCGGAAGCAATCGCCGCATTATATGACTTGTGGAAGAAGCAGCAAGCTCCCACCGGCTGTTCGTTAAGTGAAAATGATTATATCAGCTTATCTTATACGCTGGCCCTTCATTTGCCGGAGCAGGCGGATGAGATTATAAACAGCCAGCAATCGCGTATAACTAATCCTGACCGAAAACGGGAGTATGCCTTTATTTCTCCTTCTGTCTCACCGCATAAAGAAGTGCGCGACAGTGTTTTTGCCTCTTTGCTGGTGGCTGAAAACCGCCGGGTAGAGCCCTGGGCGTCTGCTGCTTTGGCGAATCTGAATCATCCGTCACGGCAGAAAGAAGCGGTAGCCTATATCCGTCCGGCACTGGAAGCTATGCAGGAAGTGCAGCGGACAGGAGATATATTTTTCCCGACAGCCTGGGTTCGTGCCTTGCTGTCAGGCCATACGTCGCCGGAGGCAAGGGCAGAAGTTGATGCTTTTTTTGCCTCTCACCCGGATTATCCGCAGATGCTGGCAAACAAAATACGGCAACAGGCAAATCATTTATATATAATTGAACACTAAACATAAAACAGTCGTGTAGAAAAAAGTGTGCGTGCCTGCTAATCTTTTGATAGTTTTATTTGCATTTTCAATTATTATTGTAACTTTGTGGCATCAATAAAATAACAAATGAGAAGAAAAGTATCACATCACCATCATCATTACAACGGGCAGTAGTTCGGTGGGCTGATTGGTGTGCAGATACGCATAATATAATTAGATAAGGCTTGCCGTTATACGGTAAGCCTTATTTTGTTTTCGGAAAGCATATAATTATTAAAACAAAAATAAACATGTTACGAATTGCAGTACAATCAAAAGGTCGTTTATACGATGAAACAATGCTATTATTGGAAGAAGCGGGTATCAAACTGAACAGAGGAAAGCGCATTTTGCTGTTATCGGCAAAAGGGTTTCCGGTAGAAGTTCTGTTCCTGCGTGATGATGATATTCCCCAGTCTGTAGCCAATGGCGTTGCCGATATAGGTATTGTCGGTGAGAATGAATACGTTGAAAAAGGGGGAGAAGCACGTTTGGTTAAACGATTGGGATTCAGTAAATGCCGTTTGTCACTGGCTATTCCTAAAGATGAAGACTACAAGGGCGTGGAATGGTTTGAAGGCAAAACAATCGCTACATCTTATCCCGGCATCCTGAATACTTATCTGAAAGAAAAAGGTGTAAAAGCCGATATGCATGTCATCAGCGGTTCTGTTGAAATAGCTCCGGGCATTGGTCTGGCAGATGCAATTTTCGATATTGTCAGTTCCGGTAGTACGTTGGTCAGCAATCGCCTGAAAGAGGTGGAAGTGGTTATGCAAAGCGAAGCGCTTCTGATTGCGAACAACAATTTGTCGGAAGAAAAGCTGGCGATACTCGACGAACTGTTATTCCGTTTCGAAGCTATCCAGGTTGCTGAAGGCAAGAAATATGTATTGCTGAACGCACCGAAAGATAAATTGGATGAAATCATAGAAGTATTACCCGGTATGAAGAGTCCGACGGTGACGCCTTTGGCTAACGGTGATTGGGTATCCGTCCAGTCTGTCATTGCCGAGAAACATTTCTGGGAAATTATAGGTAAACTGAAATCACTCGGGGCCGAAGGTATCCTCGTTATCCCGATTGAGAAAATGATACTTTAATGTCGAGTCAGTTTCCTATTGAGGAAACTCCGGTTTCCCAGGCAGGAAACTACAGTTTCCTGAGTACGGAATTACGAGGAAACTGTAATTGGCTGGCAATTAATAAATAAGGCCTTTTTGGTTCGTGCCTGATAATTTGTATTTCACATGGCTATCCATGTCTCGTCAAAACAGGTTCGAAAAGAGAAATAGTTGAACTATCAGTTTATAGCGTCGGGAGTAACCTTTCCCCTCTCAAGAGGGGAATTAGTTACGGGCACTATAAATAAACATTCAATTTTGACAATAATATAAACAAAACAACAATATGGAAGTAATTAAATATCCCTCAAAAGCAGACTGGCCTTCTTTGGTGAAGCGTCCGGCTTTGGATGTTACGACTTTGTTCGATACGGTCCGGGCTGTATTGAATGAAGTGCGTAGCGAAGGGGATGCCGCTGTTAAGCGTTACGAAGAGAAGTTTGACAAGGTAACGTTATCCGGTCTTCAGGTGTCGGAAGAAGAAATAAAAGAAGCTCGCGAACTTGTTTCCGAAGATTTAAAACAAGCTATTCGCACAGCAAAGGCAAATATTGAGAAGTTTCATGCCTCCCAACGTTTTGCCGGACAAAAGGTGGAGACAACCTCCGGAGTAACCTGCTGGCAGAAAGCAGTTGCCATAGAAAAGGTCGGCCTGTATATTCCGGGAGGAACGGCCCCTTTGTTCTCAACCGTATTAATGTTGGCGGTTCCTGCACATATCGCCGGATGTAAGGAGATTGTACTATGTACTCCTCCGAACCGGGAAGGGAAAGTGCATCCGGCTATCCTGTTTGCCGCAGAAACGGCAGGTGTCAGCAAGATATTCAAAGCCGGAGGAATACAGGCTATCGCGGCCATGGCATACGGTACGGAATCTGTCCCCAAAGTCTATAAGATATTCGGCCCCGGAAATCAGTACGTGACAGCAGCCAAACAGCTTGTCAGCCTAAAAGACGTTGCCATCGACATGCCCGCAGGCCCTTCCGAAGTGGAAGTCATTGCCGACGGAACAGCAAATCCGGACTTTATTGCTGCCGATTTTCTTTCACAGGCAGAGCATGGAGCAGATAGCCAGGCTATGCTGGTTACATCGGCAGAAAGTATCGTATCTCCTGTAGTCGATGCCATCCAACAGCAATTATCTGAACTGTCCCGTAAGGATATTACTGCAAAAGCATTGGAACATAGCCGTATAATCGTCCTGAAAGACGAACAGGAAGTAATTGCTTTCACGAATATGTATGCCCCGGAACATTTGATTATACAAACGGAGAACTACGCTCATATCGCTGAACAGATAGAGAATGCGGGAAGTGTCTTTATGGGACCCTACACTCCTGAAAGTGCCGGCGATTATGCTTCGGGCACGAATCATACGCTTCCGACCAATGGCTATGCTAAGGCTTACAGCGGTGTAAACCTGGACAGCTTTATTAAAAAGATAACCTTCCAGGAAATCACTGCCGAGGGTATTAAGAATTTAGGCGGCACAATCCAGACGATGGCCGGTAACGAGCAACTGGATGCACACCGCAATGCAGTAACAATAAGATTGAAAACAATATGATGGATTTAAAAGACCTGGTAAGACCTAATATTTGGGCGTTGAAACCCTATTCCTCTGCAAGAGACGAGTTTCATGGAAGTGCATCTGTTTTCCTTGATGCAAATGAGAATCCTTATAACGAGCCTTATAACCGTTATCCCGACCCCTTGCAGTGGGAGTTGAAAGAACGGATTGCCGAACTGAAAGATGTAGACCGCAATTCCATCTTTTTGGGCAATGGCAGCGATGAGCCGATAGACCTTGTTATCCGTGCATTCTGCGATCCGGGAATTGATACGATTGTCAGTATCGCTCCTTCTTACGGTATGTATGAAGTAGCTTCCAACGTTAACAACGTGGAGTTCAGGAAAGTGACTTTAACTCCAGATTTCGAACTGGATGCAGAAGCATTACTGGAGGAAGTGGACGAATGGGTGAAAGTAATCTTTCTTTGCTCGCCGAACAACCCGACAGGAAACAGCCTGAACCGGGATGAAATATATAAGATACTGAAGAACTTTGAAGGAATAGTCGTACTGGACGAAGCCTATATCGACTTTTCGGCAGAACCTTCTTTCCTTCCCGAGCTGAAGAAATTCCCGAATCTGATAATTTTGCAAACATTATCCAAAGCATGGGGAGCCGCAGGCCTCCGGTTGGGTATGGCTTTTGCTTCTCCGGAAATTATTGCGATATTGAATAAGATAAAGTATCCTTACAACGTCAATGTGCTGACACAGAAACAGGCGTTGGATAATGAAGGCCAGATGTTGGAACAGTTGCGCCGTATCATGTCCGAACGTATCCGGTTGCAGGCTGCTTTGCCGGAATTGCCGATTGTCCATAAAATGTATCCGACCGATGCAAACTTTATCCTGGTAAATGTGGGCAAAGCTGACTCCGTATATAATAAACTGGTGAAGAAAGGCGTTATTGTACGTAACCGGAATAATGTGACATTGTGTAACGGCTGTTTGCGTATCACTGTCGGCACACCGGAAGAAAACGATGCCTTATTGAAGGCTTTAAAAAGTTTATAAGCATGAAAAGAGCTCTCTTTATCGATAGAGACGGAACATTGGTGATAGAACCTCCTGTTGATTACCAGCTGGATAGCCTGGAGAAACTGGAGTTCTATCCTAAAGTATTCCGAAATTTATACTTCATACGTAAACATCTTGATTTTGAGTTTGTCATGGTGACAAACCAGGACGGATTGGGTACCTCTTCTTTTCCGGAAGATACATTCTGGCCGGCTCACAACAAGATGCTGAAGACATTGGAAGGCGAGGGGATTGTCTTTGATGATATGCTGATCGACCGCTCTTTCCCGGAGGATAATTCTCCCAACCGCAAACCGCGTACCGGAATGCTGGGTAAATATCTGGCCGGTGAGTACGATCTGGCAAACAGTTACGTGATAGGAGACCGCCTGACGGATATGGAACTGGCTGCAAACCTGGGTGCAAAAGGCATATGGTTGCGTCCTTCGGATGAAGAGGCGGACAGGTTGCTGGCCGGGAATCCTTCTCTTTCCCCTGTACTTATTACGGATGATTGGGATAAAATTACCGAATATCTTTTTGCCGGCGAACGCCGTGCCGTTGTGCAGCGCACCACCAAGGAGACGGATATTTACGTAGAAGTAAATCTGGATGGAAACGGAAAGACAGCGGTTTCGACCGGATTAGGCTTTTTTGACCATATGCTGGACCAGATAGGAAAACATTCCGGTATGGATTTGGTTATACGTGTAAAGGGTGACCTCGACGTTGATGAGCATCATACAATTGAAGATACGGCGATTGCCCTGGGTGAAGCCTTGCTGAAAGCCTTAGGCGACAAGCGCGGCATCGAACGGTATGGCTATTCTTTGCCGATGGACGATTGCCTGTGCAGTGTGGCTCTCGACTTTGGCGGACGTCCCTGGCTGGTCTGGGATGCCGAGTTCCGCCGTGAAATGGTTGGCGACATGCCGACGGAGATGTTTCTTCATTTCTTTAAAAGCCTGAGTGATGCCGCCCGCATGAACCTGAATATTAAGGCGGAAGGAACGAATGAGCATCACAAGATAGAAGGTATTTTCAAGGCTTTGGCACGTTCTGTAAAAATGGCTATACGCCGTGATATTTATAAATATGAATTACCGAGTACAAAAGGTTTGTTATGATGAATAAAATGAAATACTGGATGATAGCCGCTGTCACAATTTTGATGGCTGCATGTAGTAATGATACGGAGCATAAGTTGGAAGGCAAATGGCAATTGCAGCAGGTGGAAGCTAATGGCGATGTGATACAGGCTGATACGGTATTTTATAATTTCCAGAATATTTTATTTATGTATCAGGTGTACATCCCGGCTGAAGACAAATATGTTTTGCAATATGGTTTCAATACGATAAAGGATGAAGACCAGTTGGAATTGGAATTGGCAGACGACCCAGGTCCTGCGGCAAACTATTTGCACTACACCGACTGGAAGTCTAAAACACGTACATTCTCCATAGAGAAACTGAGCGGAAAGCAACTGATTTTAAACAGTGAAGGGAAAAGGTATATATTCCGGAAATTCTAAATTATAGAAATACGGTTTACCTAAATAAAAAGAGAATGCAGGAAAAGCCAGCATTCTCTTTTTATTTAGGTTTATTATCATCGTTCTTTCTCTGCAATCAAATCTGCAACTTCGGCCCTCACTTCACGAATTAAATCATCCGGAGCTATCTGAACCTGCAATCCTCGTTGTCCGGCACTGATATATATAGTATCATATTGCCCGGTAGACTGATGGATATAGGTCGGGAAATGTTTCTTCATTCCGATAGGGGAACATCCTCCCCGGATATACCCGGTTAAAGGCAATAATTCTTTCACCGGGATCATCTCACATTTTTTGTTGCCCGATACTTTGGCTGCCTTTTTCAAATCCACTTCATCTGCTCCGGGGATAACACAGACAAAATATCCGCTTTTATCTCCGTGAAGGATTAACGTTTTGAATACCTGTTCTACGTTTTCTCCCAATTGCTCTGCCACATGGGTGGCGCTTAAATCATTTTCATCGACTTCATAGGGAACCAGCTGATAGGCTATTTTAGCTTTATCCAACAGCCTGGCCACATTCGTTTTGTTTATTTTCATACTACAATCCTTTCATAGATAACTGAACCCGTTTACGGACCAGGTCTACACTCAAAACTTTCACTTTAACATGCTGATGGATAGAAACCACCTGTGTCGGGTCGCTGATAAAACGATCGGCAAGTTCCGAGATGTGAACCAATCCGTTTTCTTTTATACCAACATCTACAAAGCAACCGAAGTTCGTAATATTGGTCACAATTCCCGGTAGGACCAGCCCTTCTTTCAGGTCTTCTATCGTTTTAACGGTAGGGTCGAAAGAAAAGACCTGGATAGCCTGGCGCGGGTCACGACCGGGTTTATCCAACTCTTCCATGATATCAAGCAGAGTCGGCATACCGACTTTCTCTGTAATATATTTCTTAAGGTCGAGCTTCTTCTTTAATTCTTTATTGGTAATCAACTCTTCCACGGTACATTTTAAGTCCTTGGCCATTTGTTCCACAATCGGATAACTTTCCGGGTGAACGGCGGAATTGTCCAAAGGTGTTTTGCCACCTTGTATGCGAAGGAATCCGGCACTTTGTTCGAACGCTTTTTCACCCATACGCGGCACCTTTAACAATTCACGTCTGGATTGGAAAGGACCATGTTCGGCCCGGTAGTCGACAATATTCTGTGCCAGTGTCGGTCCTAAACCGGAGATATAAGTCAGCAGGTGCTTACTGGCCGTATTCACATTGACTCCCACCATATTTACGCAACTTTCCACAGTCTGGTCCAGGCTTTTCTTTAAAGCACTCTGGTCGACATCATGTTGATACTGGCCGACTCCGATACTTTTGGGATCGATTTTTACCAGTTCTGCCAGTGGGTCCATCAACCGGCGTCCGATACTGACGGCTCCCCGTACGGTTACATCATATTCAGGAAACTCATCCCGGGCAATCTTTGAGGCAGAATAGATGGAAGCTCCGTTCTCACTGACAACAAACACCTGTACTTTCCGGTCATAACGGAGATTAGTAATGAACTGTTCCGTTTCGCGGCTTGCAGTTCCGTTGCCGATAGCGATAGCATCGATGGCATAAGTCGATACCAATTGAGAGACTTTAGCTGCGGCTTTGCTCTTTTCATTCTGCGGCGGATGCGGATAGACGGCTTCGTTATGAAGCAGGTTACCCTGGGCATCCAGGCAAACTAATTTGCATCCGGTACGATATCCGGGGTCGACACCTAACACTCGCTTTTGTCCTAACGGCGGTGCCAGTAAAAGCTGCCGCAAGTTCTCTGCAAAAACACGGATGGCCTCTTCGTCGGCTTTCGTTTTGCTCAGATTGGCATATTCCGTTTCTATGGAAGGCTTTAGCAGACGTTTGAAAGAGTCGTCTACCGCATTGGCTACCTGGTCGGAAAGTTCGCTGTTCCCTTTCACGAACCGTCTTTTCAAACGGTCGAGTGTAGTATCGACATCGGGTGATATGCTGACTCTGAGGATACCTTCCGCTTCTCCGCGGCGGAGGGCCAGCAAGCGATGGGAACTGCATCGGTTCAGCGGTTCACTGAAATCGAAATAGTCCCGGTATTTGGCTCCTTCTTCCTCTTTTCCTTTAATAACTTTAGAAGAAATAATCCCTGTATGGGCAAAAGAATTACGCACGGCGTTACGTGCCCCTTCATTTTCGTTTACCCATTCAGCGATAATATCTCGTGCTCCTTGCAAGGCTTCTGCTGCATTCTTTACTTCTCCTTTGATAAAACTCTTCACCCGGGCCAGCAAATCCGGTTCGTTTTGTATCATGATAATTTTGGCAAGCGGTTCCAGCCCTTTTTTACGTGCAATCTCAGCCTTAGTCACCCGTTTGGGTTTGTAGGGCAGATAAAGGTCTTCTATCTCGGTGCTATCCCAGGAATCTTCGATTCGTTTCTTGAGTTCAGGAGTTAACTTCCCTTGTTCTTCGATAGAACTTAATATGGTATCTTTCCGTTTTTTGAGTTCAGTCAGCTTATCCAGTTGGTCTTTGATATTCCCGATCTGGACTTCATCCAGTCCTCCGGTAACTTCTTTCCGGTAACGGCTGATAAAAGGAATGGTCGCCCCTTCATTAAGCAACCCGATCGTTCTTTCGACCTGTCCAGCCGGAATGTTTAAAGAGTGGGAGATAAGTGAATGGAATAATGTTGTCATAATTGTTTCATTTCTATTTATAGCCTACAAAGATAATCTTTTGCCGTTTATTTTACTTTTGTGGGAAGTTCTTTCTTTTAATATTTGTTACTCTCGTTTATTTTCAAGACTTTTGTGAGAATATAAACATTAAGTCCTCAAAGCTGTATGATACCAGTAGATTCAAATGCTGATGCATTGGAGCAAAAATATAAAGATTTATCCGGGTTACTTTCGAACATAGTAGACTCAGTACCAATGTACTTCTTTGTTAAGGATACTGGAGATGACTTCCGTTATGTTTATTCCAGTCCGATGATGAATCAGATATATGGTCGTTTTCACAATGATGTTGTTGGGAAAACGGACTTTGATTTGTTTGTTGACCCTGTTGCAGCGCAGTCTTTCAGGGATATGGATGAGAAGGTACTTCAAACGGGAGAGATGCAACGGTTTGTTGAACAGATGCTCGACCCCAAAGGTAGAGTGCGGTCTATGGATACCATGAAATTGCTGGTACCCCGTGAAGGGAAAGCACCTTTTCTATTGGGTATGTCCTGGGACATCACCAAACAACGGCAGATAGAAGAAGAACTGCATGAAAATAATAAAAGACTGGCCTTATCCTGTATGGCAGGCCTTATCTATCCGTGGATATGGGATGTCGTGAATGAAACGGCGGAGCTTTCTCATGTAGAGAACGGTGAAATGATTCATGCTTATATTTCCCACGAAAGTTTTACTGAAAAAATCCATCCGGACGACCAGCAAATGTACCGGGATGTTGTGACGGCCTTTGCCCAGGGTGAGATAGAATCATTACGCCTGAGTTTCCGTTGCCGTTATTTCTCGGAAGAATATGTCTGGCTGGAGAAAATCGGTGAAGTATATGAATATGGTAAAGACGGTAAACCCCTGAAAGCTATTGGTATCTTGCGGGATATAACGGTGGATAAACGTCACGAAGCAGATGTACAGGCGAAGCGTCTTGCAGAGGAGAGTAACCGGATGAAATCAGCCTTTATCGCCAATATGAGCCATGAAATACGTACGCCTTTAAATGCGATTGTCGGTTTCTCTACTTTGATGGCCCAGGCGGAAACGGATGAAGAAAAACAGGAATATCTGAAGATTATTGAATCGAGCAATGAATTTCTGTTGCAATTGATTGATGATATTCTCGATATTTCAAAGATAGAATCGGGTAAGCTGGAGTTCATTTATTCAGACTTCAGTTTAAATAGTATCTTCAAACCGCAGGAGCCGGCTTTCTTACGGCGGGTAAATGCCGGGGTAAAGGTTGTTTTTGAAAATGACGGAAGCGACTACAGTATCATTTCTGAAAAGACAAGACTTACACAGGTGTTGACTAACTTTTTATCTAATGCGGTCAAATTTACATCGACAGGAACGATACGGTATGGTTATCGTTTGACTGATAATGGCATTTATGCTTATGTCAGCGATACCGGTATCGGCATAAAGAAAGAGGACCAGGTTACCATTTTTGACCGATTTGTCAAACTGGATAGGTTTAAACAAGGGACAGGACTTGGATTGTCTATCTGTAAGACAATTATAACGATGTTGAACGGAGAGATAGGTGTCGATTCAGAGGAAGGCGTAGGTTCTACGTTCTGGTTCTCAATTCCTTGTAATCCCGTAAAAGTTAATTGATTATCGGTAGCCGGATAATAACGGAAGCAAAGCGCTCTATCTCTTCCTGATTGTGTGATGTGAAGATGACAGTGCGTTTATATTCTGTTTGTCGTTCAATTATGCGGTCGATGATGCGGATTGCGAGTGGCTTGTCCAATCCTTTGAAAGGCTCGTCAAGAAGCATAACAGTAGATGGATATGCCAATGCCCGGGCAAGGACTACGCGCTGTTGCTGGCCGTAACTCAGTTCGTTAGGATAACGTTCCGTGAAAGTTTCCATCTCGACTATTCTCAATGCTGTTAATGCTTCCTGTTCCGCATAAGTTTGTTTATAGAGCGATGCTAACGGTAGGCAAATGTTTTGCAGGACAGTTAAATGGGACAGTAGTTCCGGCTCCTGGAATACAACAGCAAACTTTTCTTCCCGATGAGATATAATCTTTCCCTCGATTGGTTTCAATGTCCCGTCCAGCAGATTCAGTAAAGTTGTTTTTCCGCTTCCTGACGGAGCTTTTATACCATAAATGATGCCGGGTTCAAAAGTATATGAGAAATGCGATAGTACTTTGGTATCATCATATTGAAATGTAACGTCTGCTGCTTCTATGGGACAAGGGTGGGGAAGTTCTTCCTTTTCCGGTTTTCCATTGCTATACTGTATGTTCCATGTAACCAGTGTCAACCGGCTGATTCCTTTGTCAAACAGGAAACTAATCAAGACGGCAATAACAGTCCATGCAATCAATTCGGGAACCGATATGAACAACTGTGCACGTTTCATTTCCCCGCCGATACCGAAGGCGCATTGTGAAAGTACCTCGCCCATAATAATAGCACGCCAGCCGAATCCGGTAGCAGACGCCAGCCCACTGAATAAAAAAGGTTTCAGTTGGGGATAATATATATGTATCAGTTTATTCTTGCGATTGATTTTGAACTGAGCCGCCATTAGGAAAAGTCCGGGCCGCAGACTGATGATTCCTTTCGTCAGGTTTTCCGTTAATAAAGGAAACATGGTCAGAAAAGCAATTATTAACGGTATTCCTTCCGGGTCAAGAAAGATTAAAGCCAATAAGATAAAAGAGATGACCGGAACGGAACGCATGATTGTCAGCAGGGGACGGAATAACTCATAAAGCAATTCGTAACGGGCAAATAAGAAAGCTGTCATCACCGCGGCTCCCAATGATAGAATGATACCGGAAATACCGCGCAGGATGGTAGCCGATATGCTTTTATAAAAAGTATCGGTACCGAATAGCTGAAATAAGGCTTTTATCAGCTCAGGAACGGACGGAATTAATTCTGGCTGGTCCATTGAAGAGGCTATTAACTGCCAGATAAGCAGCAGCAAGCAGACTGATACACATGAAATTAATCCTTTTTTCATTGTTCTCCTGAAATAAAGCCATTGTCCGGAAGTTTTCCTCCTATGGCTTTCGGTTCATATTGTTCTATCAGACGAAGGAAATCGAGAATGCTTTCTTTGGCTTCTCCGGTTGATAAATAGTTAATACGGCATCTCTCTATGCTTTCCGGAGTGAGTGTTCCCGGGGCAAATATATTGCGGCTCTCCAGAATATCTATTGCTTTTTGAGGTTGACTGACGGCAAACAGGCAGGACTCATTCAGTAAACTATCCAGCAATGTTCTTTTATCGTTTAACGAAGGTGCATAGACAATCGCGGTCTGGGCAAATCCCGGAGAGGTACTGTCCGGATTGTTAAGACTCGTTTTTATCGATAAAGTACTGTCTTTCCGAAGTATCACGCTTAGAAACGGCTCTGCCAGGACAGCCGTCTGGATCTGTCCGGCTAGCAATCCCTGGCTTATTTCACCGGGAGTAGTAAGCGAATAATTCAATGAATAAGACAATCCTTTTTGATGTAAATAGTAGCGGGTCAGGATATCGGGAGTTGTGCCTGCACCGAAGACATATAAAGTCTCCGTTTCCGGTGATTGATTCCGTATCCCTTGCTTTTCGACAAGATACAGATTTCCCCAGACAGGGCATCCGAGTAAAGCATATTTCAATCCTTTATTATAAAGATTGGCTGCATTAATCATAGGAAGGGCAGCCAGGTCCGCTTTCCCTTTTATTAATAATGCCTGCATCAGTTCCGGAGAGTCGACTATATCTACAGAGAACCGTTTTCCTTCTATCTCCAGCGAATCCTCCATCATCTTTGCAAAAGCAATAACGGAAGGTCCGCGAAGAACAGCCACATGAAGCACATCATTCTCCTTTTTCCCATTATTGCAGCTGCATAGAATCAGCAGAAGTAAACAAAAGTATTTGATCATCTTTTTCATCGGCCGCCTATCCATCTGTCACGCTTCCATTTCATATTGACCGGCATTAAATGGGTGGTACTTCTGATTTGCAGTTCCTTTTCATATACGGTTTTTTCAATTACCATATTCCATCCTTTCTTAAGGTCAAGATCGTATGTCATAGTATGACTCCACCAGTCTTTGCCTGTCCCTGTTATCGTTACCGGGCGGTCGCAGTATATGTATTGCAGCTGATACTGGATATTTGTTGCATCATACCCCATATACAAGAAGTCATGAACACGTGTCGAATCGGGCATGTCGATGGCGATCTCTACAAACGAAATGGTCTTTGCATTGGTATCGCTTATTACGAATCCTGACGGAATGTCGGATACGATGTTGTTCATAAGTTCCTGTGGAGGATTTTCAGGTAGGACCAGTTTTGTTGCGTTTTCATCGAACGGGACTTTTAGCATGATACGCGTATCATAACCTTGAGGATTAATTGTGGAACCGGTTTCGCCAAAACCATGGAATCTCGCCACGAAAGCCACTTCCGAAATAGCTTCCCCATAAGACTCATTATCGACATCGGATATATTGATCTCTGTAGCCAGTCCGACTGTTTCATACTCTTCTGCAATAGGTTCTTCATTTTTGTCACATGCCTGAAATGACAATGCCAGCAGAGCCAAGCCAATAATCAAATACTTTCTCATGTAGTCTGTTTTTATGAAAACAAAGATATGAATAATCTAAAATATAAACTTCTTTGGAGAAATAAATTTCACCTTTCAGCTGCATACTCTCCTTAAAATATAAAGGGACTGATTGAAAAAAGTCTTGTGTAGGATTAAAACCGAAGCATAGGTGTTTCATAAAAAAATTAAAGCCTGTCTCACGACAAGCCCTAACCAACTTTGTTAACCTTAAATCTAATACTATTATGAAAAAACCACAGTACAAAAGTACGGATCTTTTCATAAGTAGCAATAGTTAAAATGCTAATATATGTTTTCTAACATGCAATAAATACTAATGTATTCCATATTATATCTTATTAGTCTTTTCCTGCGTCATCAGGCTGACAACGACAATAGCAATAACAGACAACGGGAGAGCAAATAGAATAGGATCTATCGCAAACCAGGGATATACATCGATCAGTACATCTTTTCCCGTCAATGTTTTACACAGACCAACCGCGCTGGCTTCTGCCTTATGGAGAAACAGCATGGCAAACATACTTGCCAATGCACCTGTCCAGAGACTGGCTAAAGCTCCTTGTTTTGTCGCCTTTTTCCAATACAATGAACAGAAATAGGCGGGGAGGAATGTCACTGCACAAACACCCATAAATAAGGCTGTCCCTCTGGCTATAATACCGGCACTCAACGTATAGCAGATAATATAACTCAACAGGATAGAACATAAAACTCCGATACGGACTCCCATCGTTGAGTTTGTATTTTTACGGCGTCCCAGGTTCGGAAATGCATCCGCCCCGAATGCAGCTCCCATCGTATGGAACTGTGCACTCAATGTGGACATACTGGCCGACAGGATACACAGCATAAATACGGCACTAAACCATTCCGGCATTGCACGGTCAATAAACAAAGGGATAATTTTATCCATATCTTTGATGGCTTCCGAAGCGACAACTCCTTCCGTCTTCATAAAAAACAGATTCGACAATGCTCCTACATGGTAAATAGCTCCTACAGTTACAATCAAGAACACGCAACCGATAAGCACTCCGCGATTCAGCTGTTTGGTACTTTCCACCATCATGAAGCGTACAACTAACTGAGGCTGTGCCAGACAACCTATCCCGACACCTAAGATAAGCGATGTAACCAAAGTATACCATTGGGGAGAACCGGTGACCGGCATCGCCGTCCATCCCTGGTGTCCCAACTCTTTGAAACGGTCGGGGACAAGCGGTGCAATCTCCGTCAATTTCTGGTTCGCTTCAATGAAGCCCATATCCATGACTTTGTAAAACCAGAATAAAAGGAATAACATACAGCCGAACATAATCACAGCCTGTAAGGCATCTGTATATAAAACACCTTTTATACCACCGGTAATTACATAAGCAGCCACAATCAAAGTAAATATCAATAAAGCCAGATGCAGGTCGATATGGAACATCTGTTCGATGAAAACAGCGCCTCCTTTCATGACAACGGCCGCATACAATGGCATTCCTATGAAAATGATGGTTGCTATAAATATCTGTATACTACGCGATTTATAGTGCATCCCCAATAACTGCGGAAATGTACGCGCATTATGCTGTTCTCCTAATTTACGGGTTCCTCTACCGAAGAAGATAAAGGCTACAACCACTCCCATAAACATATTCAGCAGACATAGCCACTGGATACCCATACCGAAAGTAGCTGCGACACCACCGAAACCTACGATAGCCGATGCAGAAATAAATGTAGCTCCATAGGAGAGGGCCATGATGATAGGATTGACTTTTCTTCCTCCTAGCAGATAATCACTGGCATTTTTAGTCTGTTTATATCCGATATAACCTAACCAGGCAATGACAAACATGTAAAGGATAACAACAATTCCAAGGGTAAGAGTACTCATTTATCAGGTTGTTTAGGGTTATCACTCTCTTTATCTCCTTTATTCCAATTGGTAATTCCGAACCATAAAGAAAAAATTAAACACGCGAAGGCTAACAGGTAGGCTAACCAGATACCGGGATCTTCTATTCCGAACATTTGTTATTTGTTTTTAGGGTGGAGAGGCTGTTGTAAACCTCCCCACGATAAATAATATTATAATTTCATCAAGTCGCTTTCGCAAATATATTCCAGATTCTGACGACGGATTACTTCACGGGCTGCTTCCCGGTTATTGGTACGAAGAATAAGGATCGATTTGTCATTCAGTGAAAAACAATACATATATTCTATGCTCAGACCGGCTTTTGTAAAATGTGTCAATGCCTGTGCAAAACTTCCGGCACAAGAGTTGGTCACGATAGCCAGTACGTCTGTCAGATTCGCACTTACATTGTTGCTTTTCAATATCTTGTATGCTTTCTGCGGATCGCTTACGATAATACGTAGAATACCATATTCAGACGTATCCGCAACAGTAGCAGCAATGATCCGTATATTTTCTTCAGCAAGCAGAGCCAGGATTTCACTTAGCTTTCCATATTTATTCTCCAGGAAAATAGAAATTTGATTTACTGTCATAGCTGTATCTTTTATTTGTTGAACAATTGTTTTAACAGAATTTACGCAAGTCTTTTACCCTTACGGCTTTACCTTCCTGAACGGGCAATGAGCCTTTGGCTACCAGTTTCAGGCGCGGAGTCAGCAGCAACTCATCTTTCAGCTGTCGGGTAATGTCTTTTGCAAGACGTTGCAAGACGCTGTAATCATCGGTAAACAGGTCGCTTAGTTCTACTTCGATCAGCATTTCGTCACTGTTGTTAACCGTTTCGAGAGTGATCAGATAGTTGCTTCCCAGTTCTTTGAACTGCATTAAAATCTTTTCGATCTGGATCGGGAAGAGATTCACACCTTTCAGGATGATCATATCGTCGCTACGTCCTTTGAAGCGGGCCAGACGTTTATGCGTTCTTCCGCAAGGACATTCGCCCGGGATAATGCAGGTCAGGTCACGAGTACGGTAACGTAACAGCGGCATGGCTTCACGATTGATTGTCGTTAATACCAGTTCGCCTACTTCCCCTTCCGGAACAGGCTGTAATGTCTGGGGATCTACAATCTCCACAATCGTATAGTCTTCCCAGATATGCAATCCGTTTTGCTCCGTACATTCGAAAGCAACACCGGGACCATTCATTTCAGACATACCGAAACAGTTATATGCTTTTACACCTAATAGTTGTTCGATGCGTTTGCGTTGTTCTTCCGAATGAGGCTCGGCACCGATACAAACCGTGTGCAGTTTGGTGTCTTTGCGTGGATCCAGTCCCATTTCATACATTACTTCAGCCAGGCGGGTGGCGTAGCTGGGAATGATATGCAGGCAAGTCGTTCCAAAATCGGTAATAAATTTGATCTGACGTTTGGAATTACCGGCGGCGGCAGGAACGGTTAATGCTCCGAGTTTTTCTGCGCCATATTGAAATCCCAAACCACCGGTGAACATACCATATCCGGAGGTATTCTGGAAAACATCTGTATCACGTAAACCGACCATATACATGCAGCGTGCCACCTGATTGGCCCATTGGTCCAGGTCCTTTGCCGAATGTAATACGACGGTAGGATTTCCGGTTGTACCGCTGGAAGAGTGTACTCTTACGCAATCCTTGATAGGAATAGCTGCCATTCCGAACGGATAATTATTACGCAGGTCGTCTTTCGTTGTGAAAGGGATTTTTTGCAGATCATCCAATGACTGGATGCTGTCTGCCGTTATGCCGTTGTCTTTAAGAACTTTGCTGTAGAAAGGGGAGTGTCCGGCTAATTCTATTGTTTGTTTCAGCCGTTCCAACTGTAGTTTATTCAGTTCTTCACGACTCATCGTCTCAATATCTTTCTGCCAATACATCATAGCTTTTTCGTATTATATTGTGTTTAATTCATGAAATTAGACTGCAAATGTATCTTTTATTTTGATTAGATGCAGCATTTTTGCTCAAAATTATAAAAACAGGTAAATTAAATGTTGATTTTCTAAGGTTCCTGAAAAAATATCTTTACATTTGCCTCCAACAGTAAGTTACAATTATAAACCTTGATTTCTAATATATGAACATGTACGAAAACCTTTCAAAAAAAGAACTGATCCAGCGCATTAAAGTGCTGGAAACGGATTTGGCAGCATCAGTCATGAAGAATGCTGAGATAGAGAAAATGAGCGAAAATCTTCTGAATCAGCGCAAAATTAATTTCCTGAATATCTTAATGAATACTATTCTGTCAAATATCTTTGTCGTTATAGCCGTAAAAGATGTTTTTGACAGTTTTAAATATATTTACTTCAATCAGGCAGCCGAAGATTTTATGGGGACTAAATCTTCCGAGGTGTTAGGTAAGACAGACTTTGATCTGTTTTCTGATCCGCGAAGGGCGCATGAAATCCGTACGGAAGATTATTCAACGATCAACCACGGACGAATCCATAAATCGGTGGTTGAATATGAGAAACCGAACGGGGAAATCCGTATTGTGAACATCATCCGTTTATTGATAACCAACCCGGACCCGGGAGCTTCTCCTTTGTTATTGGCTATGCTTTGGGATATTACGGAACAGCGGCAAAATGAGCTGGATCTGATCAAGGCCCAGGAGGCCGATAAAATGAAGAATGCCTTTATCGCTAATATGAGCCATGAGATCCGTACGCCATTGAACGCGATAGTTGGTTTCTCCCGGTTGATTACCGAAACGGATAATGCCAGTGAACAACAGGAGTATCTTACAATTATCAATAACAATAGCGACCTGTTGCTCCAATTGATCAACGATATTCTGGATTTTGCAAAGATAGAATCCGGAACGTTGAATTATAACCTGTCGTGGGTGGATCTGAAAGATGTCTGCCAGGAGGTTTATATTTCGCAATCATTGAAAATGACTTCGGATGTGGCATTGCTGTATAATGGAGATATGTTGCCTTCTGCCAGGTTACGGACAGATACACAGCGTATTGAACAGGTATTGCTGAATCTTTTATCCAATGCTATAAAATGTACGAATCAGGGATTTGTCTCTTTGTCGTATGAAGTGGAGGGTGATTTTGTAAGGGTTTCTGTCACTGATACCGGTATTGGCATCGATAAGGAGAAGCAGGCATCTGTATTCGAGCGGTTTGTGAAATTGGATGATTTCAGGCAAGGGACCGGCTTGGGACTGTCTATCTGTAAAATGATCATAGAAAAGTTAGGCGGAGAAATAGGCCTTCGGTCGGAGTTGGGCAAAGGGTCTACATTCTGGTTTACGCTGCCATTAGCGGTTCCGGAAGAGTCTGAAAAGAAAGAAGCAGGCAATGAAATTCCTATGGAGATCATTCCGGATGCTTTGCCAGGGCAATATACAATCTTGATTGCAGAAGATGTGTTGGAAAATTATCTTTTGCTGCAAGCAGTCTTAAAGCAACATTATCGTCTGATTTATGCGGAAAACGGACAGATTGCCGTACAGCAGTTTAAGGATTACAAGCCGGATATTGTTTTGATGGATATAAAAATGCCGGTGATGGACGGTTATGCCGCCACGTGTAAAATACGTGAATTATCTTCAGATGTTCCTATTCTGGCTCTTTCTGCATTTGCATTTGATGAAGAAAAAGAGAAAGCGAAGTGTTGCCGGTTTAATGATTATCTGGTCAAACCCGTAGATATTCCTTTGTTGAAATATAAGATCAAGTATTATCTCAATAAAAAATAATATAATATGAAGCAAGCGTTTATATTCCTGGCTACAGGATTTGAAGAAATAGAGGCGTTAGGCACAGCCGATATTTTACGTAGGGGAGGT
>ERZ857629.580-NODE-580-length-48827-cov-5.198598_pt1 | contig 48827 bp, 38 predicted proteins | sample MGYA00519700_ERZ857629 | MGnify/ENA primary metagenome ERZ857629 (study PRJEB31778, sample SAMEA3449351) | human gut metagenome | biome: human gut; feature: human-associated habitat; material: faeces | place: United Kingdom | collected 2010/2012 ... | reverse complement strand
CTGGATTTGTGCTTTTGTTTTGCAGGGATGAATTTGCAGCGTCAGAATCATCCTGGATTTGTGCTTTTGTTTTGCAGGGATGAATTTGCAGCGTCAGAATCATCCTGAATTTGTGATTTTGTTTCGCAGGGATGAATTTTCCAGCTCGAAAGCATCCCCAGCCAGCAATTTCTGAGAAATAAGATGCATTCGCATCTCAAAAAGCATCCTTGGCGAGATGTTCCGGCGAACAGGGATGCATCTGCCGCCATTACCCAAGTCCCACCGGGAAAGCCACCAGGAACTTTGAACTCCGGTGCGAGGAACCGGGAAAACCCACCAGGGGCTTCTGTCTTCGGAATCAGTTCTTGTCGTGCACGCGGAAGTAGAAGCGGTGACGCTGGATGTAACCGATGATGACGATCAGAAGGCTGATCGCAACACACAGGTAGAAGGAGCAGCTGCGGGACAGAAGTTCCAGCTGCAGAGCGGATTCCTTATCCAGAAAGGCATTCAGTCCGTTGAACAGAAGATAATCCGCAATTCCCATTCCTCCCGGAATCGGCATGCACATGGAGCCGATGGCGGAGTAGATCTGAGAGGCGAAAACCTGACTGACATTGCGGAAGGTTCCGCCCTGAGCAAGATAGACGAGGGACGGAACGATCGTCTGCGAGAGACGCTGCAAAAGAGCGAAGGCAAAGGCGATCAGGAAGACCTGTCCTTTTCCGCGGATGACGCTGAGGCAGCTGCTGTAGTCGGACAGAACGCCGTGCAGCTTATTCTTCCAGTATTTGTTCTGCTTTACCCAACCCTTCTTCGTCAGCCAGTCAATGATGCGGCCGCCGATCCTTTCGATTTGCTTTGCTTTTTTCAGAAGGCACACAAAGAGAGCAGCAAGTCCTGTCACAGTAAGATATCCGAGAATGACAAGAAACTTCGCAAGGAGGGTCAGACTTCCGAAGGAAGCCGGGTTCAGGATCACGGTCAGAAATCCAATGACCAGTGTCGCAAAGGTGTGAGCGATCAGGTAAAGTGCAAGGATGGCTGTGATGAAGCCCATCGGAATGCCGTCACGCAGCATAAACCAGGCACAGACAGGCTGTCCGCCGGTTGCGGAGGGTGTAATGGCTGCGCAGTAAATATCTGCGGAGGCATACAGAATACCCTGATCGATTCTGCGCGTGTAGCCGCAGTGCTTCAGGAGGTACCAGATTGTCAGTCCTTCAAAAGCGATGTAGCCAAACATGCACAAAATGGCAAGCAGAAGCCAGCCGGGATTACAGGCAAGAAGCGCTGCGCCCAGATCCTGAAAGCTCATCTCTTTACTCTGCCCGAGGACTGCCCAGATGGACATGAGGGCAAGGAGAAGGGAGATGAAAGCCCATATGATTTGTTTTTTATGATTTTTTTTCATAGGAAGTAGTGTAGCAGGTTCCGGAGAATCTGACAAACGGAAGCTTCTTCTCCTGTTTGCACCTCTCCCCGCGGCCGCAATTGTACAGGCCGGATGGAATCCATGCGGGAGAGTTTGCTATAATATGGAAAGCTCGCTGAAAAGCAGGCGAAAGTTTGCGCGAGGGCATCAACCTTGTGGCGAATATGGAAAGCTCGCAGTCAGGCGGGCGGAATGGAAGAATAAGAATATGAAGATTTCGGAAATGACAAAGGATTTGAAGAAGTTTCTGGACGAGAGTCCGGTGGGGCTCTATGCGGCGGCCAATATCCGCGGGATGCTGCTGGAGAACGGGTATACAGAGTGCCAGGAGGGATCGGAGTGGAAGCTTGTTCCGGGCGGAAGGTATTTTGTCATGCGGAACGGCTCCGCTGTGATTGCCTTTCAGATTCCCAAGGAAGAAGCCTGGGCAGGGTTTCAGATTGCAGCCAGTCATCTGGATTCTCCGACCTTTCGGATTAAGAGCAATGCGGAGATCGTGGTGGAGAACCGCTACGTCACACTGAATGTGGAGAAATACGGCGGAATGCTTCTTGCGCCCTGGCTGGACCGTCCGCTTTCTGTGGCAGGGCGGGTACTTGTCCGCACGGAGAGCGGAATCGAAACAAGACTTGTGAACATTGACCGGGACCTTATGATCATTCCGAATGTCGCGATTCACATGAACCGGGAGATTAACAACGGCTACAAATGGGATATGAAGCAGGATCTGCGGCCGCTGCTTGCCGGGGTGCAGGCTCCGGAAGCGGCGGTGCCGGCTGCGGACAAGAGCGCGGAAGACATCGGCACCATTTTCCGCCGCCTTGTGGCGGAGGAGGCCGGTGTTTCTCCGGAGGATGTGCTGGATACGGATCTTTATCTGTATAACCGTGAGAAGGCTTCCGTGATTGGTTTAAACGGGGAGTTTATTTCCAGCGGACGGCTGGACGATCTGCAGTGTGCCTTCGGAACGCTGAAGGGCTTCCTTGCGGCAAGGCCGGAAAAGAGCATTGCGGTGTACTGCGCGTTTGACAACGAAGAGGTCGGCAGCATGACAAAGCAGGGGGCGGATTCGTCCTTCCTTCGCTGCACACTGGAGCGGATCAGCACGGCGCTTGGAAGGAGCCGCGGGGAGTTCATGGCAAGCCTTTCCTCCAGCTTTATGATTTCGGCGGACAATGCGCATGCAGTTCACCCCAATCACCCGGAGCTCGAGGATTCGTCACACCGCCCGGTTCCGAATGGCGGAATCGTGATCAAATACAGTGCCAATCAGAAATATACGACGGATGCGGTTTCCGGTGCGGTGATGAAGGAAATCTGCCGAAAGGCCGGGGTACCGGTGCAGATTTTCTACAATCGCTCGGATCTTCCGGGAGGCTCCACTCTGGGCAATATTTCCACGACGCAGCTGTCGCTCAACACGGTGGACATCGGACTTGCGCAGCTTGCGATGCACTCTGCCTATGAGACGGCAGGCGTGAAGGACACGGAGTATCTTGCCAGAGCAAGTGAGGTCTTTTTCTCCGGCGCGGTGACAGGAACCGGAGACGGAAGCTACCGTCTGGATTTTCAGAGCTGCTGAACCGGAGACGGAAGCTACCGTCTGGATTTTTGCGGCATATGATCCGAGCGGATGGAGCATGACGGTAAGTGTTTATTTTGAGGAACGGGAAATGGACCAAATTAAGAATCTTGTTTTTGATCTGGGAGATGTACTGATTCAGTTTCGCTGGAGAGATTTCCTGCGGAATCTGGGGGTAAAGGAAGAGGATGTAGAGCGGGTTGGTGCGGAGATGTTTGATGATCCGAAGCACCTCTGGCATGAATTTGATCTTGGAAATCTGAGCGCGCAGCAGGCTGCAAAGGAGCTTGGGGAGGAATATCCGGAGGATGCGGAAGTAATTTCCTGGTTTATTCTGCACGGCGAGTATATGCCTTTGCCGCGGCTGAGAGTCTGGGAGATGGTGCATCTTCTGAAGCTGCAGGGCTACCGGATCTATGTTCTTTCCAATTATCCGGAGGAGCTGTTTCACAAGCACACGCAGTATGCAGATTTCATGCAGGACCTGGACGGAAGAGTGATTTCCTATGAGGTTCATATGGGAAAACCGGAGCTGCCGATTTATCGGGAGCTTCTGGGGCGTTATCAGCTGATCCCGCAGGAGTGCTTGTTCTTCGATGACAGGAAGGAAAATATTCTCGGTGCGAGGGCCTGCGGTATGTACGGGAGACAGGTCTTTTCGCAGGAGGGACTTCTGGAGGATCTGGAAAAGATCCATCAGGGCCGGGTGGAAGAAGTGCTCCGCACAGACTAAGCTCAGGATTGGAATAAGAATCGGAACAGGAAAAGAAGGAAGAAAAAGTGGATCGTAAGGAAATTCAGGAAATCAGAAAAACAATGACCAAGGACCGCTGCGTCATCGACCGGATGACAGGATGCTTTGTCGGAGAGGACGGGACCATCATTACGCAGCTGAAGCAGACCTTCCGGGCGCTGCAGGAGGAGGAGCTTGAGAAGTACTGTGAGCTTTTCCGGAAGACCCTGACCGGCAAAATCGGAAAGAATCTCTTCACCATGGAGTTTCCGCTGCAGGAGGAGCAGACGGGCGGCAAGCAGGCCATGATGTTCCGGATGCTGCAGTCGGATTACTCGGATGAGGAGCTGAACAACGAGTTTTTCACGCACATTCTGGAGCATCTGGATCTGGCGGGACGGCATCTGATCGTCCTTGCGCACGGCGTCTATGATGTGCCGGGAAGAAGCTCGGACGGAATCGACATGGAGGATGCCAGCGAGAATGTGTATTCCTTCATGGTGTGCTGCATCTGCCCGGTGGTGGAGGTGAAGGAAGGTCTCTGCTATGACGAGGAAACCCTGAGCTTTCTGAATAAAAAGAGCGATCTTGGGGTGCAGATGCCGGAGCTTGGCTTCCTGTATCCCGCGTTTCATGATCGCGGAGCGGACATTCATCAGATCCTTTATTATGCGAAAAAGGAGGATGAGCGGCATCCGGAGCTGATGGACGGACTGATCGGCGGCGACATGCCGGTGACGGAGTCCGTGCAGAAGGAGCTGTTTACCTGCCTGGTGGAGCAGACGCTTGGACGTGACTGCGATTTTGAAAATGTAAAGAACCTGACGGATGCTCTGGATGAGATGGTAAAGCAGAGCGAGGACAGTGAGGAGCCCCTGGAGCTTGGCAAAACAGAGGTCCGCCGGATTCTCAATGATTCCGGTGTAAAGCCGCAGGCGATGGAGCAGTTCGAGGAGACCTTTGATCAGGAGGTCGGAGAGGGCAAGACCTTCCGCGCGGAGAACATTGCCGGCCGGACGGTCATGGAAATCAAATCGCCCAGTGTGAAAATTTCCGTAAAATCGGAGATGTCCTCCATGATTACGACGAAGGTCATCGACGGGCGGGAGTATATTCTGATTCCGGTTCAGGATGATATTGAACTGAACGGAATCCGGCTGCTGACGACAAGGACGGACAAGGAAGAGGAAGCATAGATAATTCGCAGGCAGACGCAATTTGGACCAGGGAGGGAGCTATATGGCAGCAGTCAGCATCATCGTACCTGCATATAACGCGCAGAAGACGATCGGACGATGCATAGAGAGCATTCTGAATCAGACCTATACCGATTTCGAGCTTCTGGTCATGGACGACGGAAGCAAGGATGAAACACCGGAGATCATTGACCGGTATGCGGCAAAGGACGCAAGGGTCATTGCCGTCCACAAGCCGAATTCCGGTGTGTCGGATACGAGAAATCAGGCACTGGACCGTGCATCGGGCAGATACATTCAGTTTCTGGATGCGGATGACTGGATTTCTCCGGACGCCACGCGGCTTTTTGTACGTGCCATGGAGGACAATCCGACCTGCGATATGGTCATTGCCGATTTCTACCGTGTGGTCGGCGAGAAGATGTCCCAGAAGGGGGACATCGAGGAGGAAAAGCTCCTGACCCGCGAGGAATATGCGGATGAGATGATGCGGAACCCGGCCGATTTCTATTACGGCGTCCTGTGGAACAAGTTTTTCCGCCGCAGCATCATCGAAGAGTATAAGCTTCGCATGGATGTACAGCTGGACTGGGCGGAGGATTTTATTTTCAACATGGAGTATGTGCTCCATACGGACCACATTTATTCGCTGAAGGCACCGGTTTACTACTATGTGAAAACAGAAGGCTCTCTGGTTGCACAGGGCGGTGCCAGCATCAGCCGCACGGTCCGGATGAAGCTGAATGTGATTGAGTATTACAGCAGCTTCTATAAGGATATTTATAAGGAAGGCGGGTATCTTCTGCGAAGTCCCGTGATCTACTCCTTCCTGTTGAATTTCGCAAAGGATGGCGGCGTCAATCCTGTGGCTCCGGACCGGAAGCTCGGGCAGGAGCGCATCAATGCAAGGTTTGATGAGAAGATGGAGACCAATCCGTTTGCACTGAATTTCTACGAGGACCGACTTCTGGAGAATGCGCTGGAGCGCCTGATGAAGGGCTATGATCTGGAGGAAAAGGACGCACAGATCCTCCTGTATCTGAAGCTTGCGGGAGGAACGGCAACGCTTGCGGAAATCCGGAATTTTACCGGAGTTTCGGCAAGAGGACTGAACGGAAGTCTGCAGAAAATGGGAAGACGGAGACTTGTGGAAAAGGTGAAGGTCCGGCTTCCGAAAACGGCCTCGGAGCGGTCTGTGGTCATGGTGACCTTTGGCGAGCAGTCGGATCCGGTGCAGGATGCACTCGGGAGAGCCTTCCGGGACCTGGATGAAATCCGTTTCCGTGGTTTTACGAAGGAAGAGGAGGAGCTCTACCGGAATCTGAGCGAAAAAGAAGCACAGAATATGCGGAGTTCTTTATAGAAAACGACTATATTGTCTGATAAAATGTAATTGTTCCGTACAAGGACAAGACGAGTCCGGCTGGAAATGCGGGCCGGAGGCACGCGATACGGAACAGGCACAGGGGAGACTTGGCAGTGCAGCATTTGGAGGGCAATCATATGGCAGAGGAAGAAATCAGGAAAGAGGGGACGCAGGAAATTCAGACAACCGGTGAAGGCACTTCGACAGGAGCGGATCACAGTAAAACCGTAACCATGACGCCGGAGGAGATCGCCCGCCTCGTTCAGACCGAGGTGGACCGTGCCCTTGCAAAAGAGAAGGAGAAGGGAACCTTTTCCGGAGGAGAAGCACAGCTGGAGGATATGACGGAGGCGATCGGACGCATTTCCCGCGCCGTGGAAAAGAGCTCCCGCAGCAACAAGGTGGCTGCAGTCGGCAGTATTCTTCTCCTTGCGGTGTTCGGCGTAGCATTTGCACTGATTACGCCGGGAATGTTCACGCTTCTCGGAAATCTGAACAGCACGGTGAGCGGCCTGGAAACCACCGTCAATGAAGTGAACAACGTGGTGGCTTCGGCGAACGATACGGCGCAGAAGCTGAACGGAATTGTGGGAGATGTCGGCGTACAGATCGGGGAATCCTTCGATCAGGTGAACGATGTGATCGGGAATGTCAACGATCAGGTCAGCGGAGTCGGAGAAGCCATCGATGGCCTGAATTCGGCTGTGACTGATATTGACGATGTGGTGAAGCAGAATACTGACAGCATCAATGAAATTGTGGAAGCGCTCTCAGAGCTGAATTATGACGGGATCAACACTTCCATTGCCAACATTAAGAAGTCTACCGACGGCCTGCAGGATGTGGTGGACAATGTCAACGACTCTGTTCTTGAAATCAACAAGGCGACAAAGGATGCGGACGTTGCGATCAATCAGATCAACGATCTGGATTTTGAAGAATTGAACAAGACGGTTGCGAAGCTTTCCGAGGCAGCAGGGCAGATGAATACCGTGGCGGGCCAGCTGAATACAACGGCAGCAACCCTGAATAAGACCGTCAGCAAGACCTCCGGAGAAGTGGATAATACGATGGAAGCCATCGGAAACATTGATTTTGAAGGATTCAACCGTTCGATCAAGTCTCTGAGTCAGGCGGCAGAAGATCTGCAGGAAACGGCATCCGGCATCAAGAAGGTGACCTCCACCTTCATGGGCGGAAAGAGTACCGGAAAGACAGAAAAGAAGAGCAGCAAGTAAGCACTGAGCATACAGAAAAAGTATATGGAAAAAGTCCCGGGAGCGGTAAAGCCTCCCGGGACTTTTTCAATGGAGGATGTCAGAATCGGTCCTCTGCTGAGTGCTTATGGAAATGTCGGCCTGCAGCCGGCCCTTCGGAAAACTCAGGCCCGAATCTCCTTGCGCATGAAGGCAATGTAGGCGGCTGCAAAGGCTGCTGCGGTCAGCGCGATCATGACCACGATGTGCGGCCAGATCTGCAGGAGGCTCTGTCCGAGCGTCAGGTAGCTTGCGATGGCGCCCTGCTGGTTCTGCAGGATGGAGACGATGTTCGTGGAGTGTACGTTCGGGTTCATGATGATCGACGTGATCTCACTGAACAGGTAGTAGGGCGAGATCCGGCAGAGCGCGGTCTGCAGCGAATAATTCTTCAGAACATTCACCTGTCCTGCATATCCGGAGGTCGGATAGATCATTCCCGCAATTCCGGAAGCAACGAGGCTCTGGAACATCGTAAGGAACAGCCAGATTGCGATGCAGGCAAGCGCCGCGGTCGCGGCATGGCGGCAGACTACGGAGAAGAACTCTGCAACGGCCATCCACATGCTGATGTAGAGCACGGCCATCAGAAGGAAAATGACAAATCTTGCCACCTGCTCGCCGGTGGGAATGAGGCCGGTTGTGATCAGCCCGATGCCTGCCATCAGTCCTCCGATGGAGAAGATGGTGATCAGGACCGCCGCAGCTCCTGCAAGGAACTTGGCGTTGATGATGGTATCACGGTAAATCGGCTGCGCCGCCAGGCGGTTTAAGGTTCCCTGGGCAAGCTCCTCATTGATGGCATCGAAGCCGAGCATGATTCCGATGATCGGTCCGAGAAAGCCGATAAAGGTCGCAAACGAGTAGATGGAGGAGCCGCTTGTGGTAAACAGGAGAAGGAACAGATACTCGGAAACTGCCGTCTGCCCGTCTGAGGTTTGCTGCGCTGCCTGTCCGAGTGTCTGAATCGAGCCATAGAGACTGATGAAACTCACGACGGCAAGCATGGCGAACAGAATCTGAAAACGGACGGAGTGCAGGTGATCCGAAAGCTCCTTGCGGAACAGAATGTACATGCCGTGGCGGTTTCGCTTTGCCGCGTCACTGTTCTCCTTCTTTAAAAACTGATGTAAGCCGTTCTTTAAGCTGTCCAAGCCTTCCGGCTCCCTGTCTGCCTGTGTCTGCAGTTCTGTCATCGTCCTCTCCTCCTTCCTTTGCCTCGGCGGCTTCGAAATATTTGCGGTAAATCTCGGTCAGGTCGCCGCCCTCCTGATGCATCTCGCGGACGGTATAATCCGCATCCACAAGTGCGCGGAGGAGATCCTTCTGAATATCCCTGGATGCCTCGATGTGCACCGTTCCGTCCATTCGCCGTCCGATGATGTCAACGCCTGGAATGGAGCGGAGCATGTTCTGAAAATCGGTATCCCAGACCTTCTGACCGTTTTTCTCCGCCACGATATCGAACATATACAGACCCTTGTTCATCAGCTGACGTCCGAGCTCTTCAATGCGGCCACAGGCGATCAGTTTTCCCTTGACGAAAATACCGACGCGGTCGGAAATTTTCTGGATCTGATACAGATCGTGGGAGGAGATCATGATGGTGATCCCGTCCTTCTCGGCAAGGTCACGGATGAGAGCTGTGATTTCACGGACACCGGACGGATCAATGCCGGCGGTCGGCTCATCCATAATGATGATGCCCGGGTCCTTCATGAGGACATCGGCAATTCCAAGGCGCTGGCGCATGCCTCTGGAGTAGGTGCCTGCCTTCCGGTCTGCGGCATAGGTCATCCCGACGCGCTCCAGCATGGAGGCGGCACGGTCAAGCGCCTGCTCCTTTGAGAGGCCGTTCATCATTCCGGAGAAAATAAGATTCTCACGTCCGCTCATGGACGGATAGAAGCCGACATTGTCGGGGAGGTATCCGACCTCGTTCTTCACGGCAAGCGACTGTCTTGTGCAGTCCATGCCGTCGATTTCGGCGTGCCCGGCGGTGGGATCGGTCAGGCCAAGAAGCATCAGCGTGGTCGTTGTTTTGCCTGCTCCGTTGGGACCGAGAAGGCCGAAGACTTCACCCCGGTGAATCTCGAGGTCCAGATGATCCACCGCTTTGACATCGCCATAATATTTGCTGAGATTGGTAATCTTGATGATGGAATCCTGTTCTTTGGTGGGTGTCATGAATCAGTGCCTCCCGAATTTCCGGAATACCTCATACAGGCAGGCGAAAATCGCGACGATGATGACGATGCCGACAACGCCCCATACGGTCTGCGTCTCAACGGTGACGCGGAAGTTCGCGGTATTTGAGGTCTCCTTGGCGGTTGCAGTCATATTCACGACATAGTCGCCGCTGATTGCGGACTGGGAAGGAGTGACGTAGGCGGTGACCTCCTTGGTGGCACCTGCGTCCAGAGAATCGATGGAGCTTTCGGAGAATTCGACGGTCCAGTCGGTCGGAGCACTTGCAGTCAGATTGATGTCGGTCAGTGCAACATTTCCGTTGTTGGTGACATCCAGGACAACTGCAGTCTTTTTATTTGCTTTGGCATTGAAGGAAAGGGTCTCGTTCTGCGTCGTCATGGAGACGCTGTACTTGCCGGTGATCGTGACCTTCAGATCCATTTTCAGCGTTTCATTGGCGGATTTTGCGGTAATCGGAATGGTATATTCGCCTGCGTCGACATTGTCCGAAGGGGTAACGGTGACGGTGAAGGCGGAGCTGGATGCGCCGTCTACATCGATTGCGGAGACACTGGTGGAGCCGTCGGATGCCGTATAGGAGACATTCCAGCCATCCGGTGCGTCAGCGGAGAGGGCATAGGACTGGTCCTCGGTGGAATTGTTATTCAGTGTGGAGGAGAACTTGAACGTGGTTCCGCTTGCACCCTCCTGCTCCTCGTAATCGGTGGTCAGGGTGCTGGCACCAAGATCAAGCTCGGAGACATTGAGATTCAGCGTCAGAACTGCGCTGCGGGAGCCTTTTGCATTCAGGACGATCTTATAATCTCCGTCCTTGGCGGTTTCTGGAACGTTCACGGTGTAGGTCACAAGTCCGCTGGTCTCGCCGTTTTTAATGTAGACGCTGGAAACGGTGTGGCTGTTTCCCTGAAAATATCCCTCAAACCCATCCGGCAGAGAGGATGCGGAAAGCTCTGCCATCTCGCCGGCGCCGGAGTTGGTGAAGTCCAGAGAGAAGCTGATGGAGTCGCCCGCTTTTACGGAGATTCCGGGATAGCTGGTGCTCATGGTCAGACCGGATGCAATGATGGTCTGGACGGCTGCGGCGTCATTTTCTGCTGCCATGCTGGGGAAGGAAGCAAGCGGTGCTGCCATAAGAAGCGCCGATGTGACGACCGCAACCCCGGCCCTTGTCAGCGGTTTGAGTGATTTACTTTTCATGATACAATACCTCCCAATCGTTTGATGCTGGTTTTTACTGGTTAAAACACAGGGCTCCTCGTATTCGCCGGAGGAGTTTCGGGTTTTAACCTTACAAGAAGTATCCTAGAAAGTGTTTGTGTTCAAACTGTCATGAGAATGTGTTTTTTCTGTGTCGATTCGGAAATGCTGACCACGGGATGACGAATTTTACGTGATTTCCTGTCGAACGCAGGAAGCGGGATGTTATAATAACAAGATGCCCGAAGGAGTTTTTGCAGAAAAGGGTTCCTGACAAGGCATCGGACAGATGATAAGAGATGATTTGAGGTTACTATGGATCAGAGAGTATTTGACGAAGAACAGAAGCACTTGACCGAAACCTATGACAAGCTCGTTGCCATGAACGCGGAGCTTGAGGAGAGCATTGAGACACTGAATCAGCAGGCGGCAGAGGAGAAGGCGGATATTCTGACGAATATCCGGATAGACACTGCGGATGATGAGGTGCAGATGGAGTCCTACGGTGAAATGGAAACGTGGAACCGGTACATCGACACCTATAACATCAAATCCGGCACGATGTCTGCGAAGCTTACGAAGCTGAAGATGCTGCTGGAATCGCCTTATTTTGCCAGAGTGACGCTTCAGTTTGCGCCGGACGAGGAGCCGGAGAATTACTATATCGGCCGAAGCTCGATTTCGGAGAACGGCTATGATCAGCTGATTGTCGACTGGAGATCGCCCATCGCGGAGACCTATTACAACCAGGAGAACGGGAAAACCTTCTACGAGGTGGACGGCAGACGAATCGACGTGGACCTTCTGCTGCGCCGCCAGTTTGAGCTGGATAAGGATCAGCTGAAGGCTTATTTTGACACGCAGCTTGCGATCGAGGATCCGATGCTTCTGGCATCGCTCTCCAGACAGCACAGCGATAAGATGCAGGCGATTACGGTTACCATTCAGAAGGAGCAGAATGCCATCATCCGTTATCCGGATGTGCCGGTGCTTCTTGTCAACGGAATCGCGGGAAGCGGCAAGACGTCGGTCCTTCTGCAGAGGATTGCCTTCATGTTCTTCCACCAGAGAACCACGCTGAAGCCGGAGGATGTGTATCTGATTACCCTGAATCCGGTCTTCACCCAGTACATTGACAACGTGCTCCCGGATCTTGGCGAGCGCAATCCGAACACGCTGACATGGACAGAATTCCTGCAGCTGGTGCATGATCCGATTCCGGATCCCGGCGTGGAGACGACGGCGGAGTCCCTGCGGAGAATCGACGAGGCACTGCAGAGCTTTTCGTTTGAGGAGGAGGATCTTGTTCCGATCGATCAGAAGGGCAAGCCGGTTCTCGGGACGGAGAAGATTCTGGAGGCTCTCCGAGCTCATGAGGGAAAGCTTCCCGCAGGTGTCCGTCTGATTCAGGTAACCGTGGACGAGCTTCTGGAGGAGGCAAGACGTGCGCTTCGTTCGAAGAAAAATTCGGACAAGGATGATGACGGGGAAGAGCTTTCGGACGGCGCGGAGGATGCAGCGGAAGAGTCCGTGTCCGGCGGTCCTCTGGATGGCAGGATGGATGTCAAAGAGGAAAACCGCATTCAGAATAACTACGGCGGTGCATTCAAGATGATCCGCGAGTGCGGATGGCTGAACCTGGATCACATCGGACAGAGAATCCTTGGTACGAAGAAGCTGACCTCGATCCAGTGGCTTTACCTGAAGATGGCGCTGACCGGTGAGTGCGACCGCACGGCAAAATATGTCTGCATCGACGAGGTGCAGGATTATACCGAGGCGCAGCTGATGATCTTCGAGCGCTATTTCGTGAATGCGAAGTTCATGCTTCTTGGGGATGAGTTCCAGTCCATCCGGGAAGGAAACATCGCATTTCAGGATATTCATCGTCTTTTTGAGGAAAAGGGAAAGAAAACCGTGGAGCTGCCGCTTCAGACAAGCTACCGCTCATCACCGGAAATCACCGCTTTGTTTGCGGGACTTCTTCCGGAGGAGAAGAAGCTGGAGGCCCAGTCGGTGCAGCGCCCCGGTGTGGAGCCGGAAATCTGCGTGACCGCTTCCGAAGAAGAGTGGAAGGAAAAGCTCCTTGCTTCCATCCGGGAAAATGAAGGAAAGCCCGGAGTCACTGCGGTGATCTGCGCGGGACGCAAGGAGCTGGACCGCATCCGGAAGGAGCTTGGAGACAAGGCACCTGCGGCTGTCAGCAAGGACGAGCCGGTTCCTGCAGGCGGATCCATTCTGATCAGTCTGCAGTATGCAAAGGGACTGGAGTTCGACCATGTTATTCTGCCGAATGCAGATCCGGAGAACTATCCGGAGGGAACGCTGTCCAGACATCGTCTGTACACGGCGATTTCCAGAGCGACGCAGAACATTACGATTCTTGCGAAGAAGGAGCTGAGCCCGCTCCTTGGATGAGCGTCTGTGAAACGGAGCTTCCGGATCAGGACGTGCGCTGCGAGAGATGATAACGGCAGATGCCCGCGAGGCAGCACTGATCGCACTGCGGCCTTCTTGCAACGCAGACGGCTCTGCCGTGATCGACAAAACGATGGCAGAGCTGGTTGCCTTCCTCTGGCGGGATGATTTCCCAAAGAGCCTTTTCCACCTTGGCGGGCTCCTTCACGTCATCGACAAGGCCGATGAGATTGCAGAGGCGGATGCAGTGCGTGTCGGTCACGATGGCCGGCTTTCCGTAAACGTCGCCGAGAATGAGGTTGGCGCTCTTTCTGCCGACGCCGGGGAGCGCAAGAAGCTCCTTCATGTTGTCCGGAACAATGTCATGGTACTTTTCATGGAGAATCTTCATGCATGCACGGATGTCGCGTGCCTTGGAGCGGCCAAGTCCGCAGGGGCGGACAATGGCTTCGATTTCCTCCGGAGAAGCGGCAGCAAGCGCTGCGACATCCGGATATTTCTTCAGAAGATCCACCATCACCACATTGACCCGCGCGTCGGTGCACTGCGCGGCAAGACGCACGCTGACAAGAAGCTGCCAGGCATCCTTATAGTTCAGCGAGCACTGTGTGTCCGGGTATTCCTTTTTCAGGCGCTGAATCACATCAAGCGCCAGCTTCTTTTTCTTCTCGAGTTCATTCATAGCTGCAGCTTCTTCCTTCTCTGACGATTTTATCGGATAAACTCATCGCCGAGTGCGGCATCCTCGCCCATTAAAACCTTCATGGCACGGTACTGATCTTTTTTCGCAACCTCCAGATGATAAACCACGCGCTCATCATCGTGATTGACATAGTGCTTGCCGGCCCAGTCGGCCGTCTTCATGTGAGGACCGCCAAGAACAACCGGAGCACCGGTGCTCCAGGAATTGGTGCGGATTCCGGCATCGTTCAGGAGCTTCTCCTTGCGGGCAATCTCCTCCTTGCCGCCGTCGGCAAGAGTGACACGCTTAGTAAATAAGAAAAACATATGGTTTCCTCCCTGTCTGATGTAACGATCATACCCTTCACACGTTGATTTCTCAAGGCCCGCAGCCGCTGCTTATGGTACACTAGGGGGATGGAACAGACAGCAGAAGTGCCGGGTGCGGCAGGGGAAGAAGAATATGGAACTTCGGTTTGGTGAGGAAGACAACAGAAAAGACGGAAAACGGAAGAAGACTCCGATAGATTCGCACAGACAGACGGGAGATCTTCTGAAGGATCTTTACGGGGATTTATACCGGCCGGGAGTGCAGGCGGGTGAAGCGAATCCGGCCGGGAAATCGCAGGGAGGAAGAACGAACACGCAGGGAAAAGCACCGGATCCGGCGGCGGCCAGACGGGCACAGAGCACTCTGGAGCAGGAGATGGATGCGCTCTCCCGCGCGCAGGCAGCACTGATGGAGGCTGCAATGAAATTCAACCGGGAGAATGATATTCCGGTGCGGGGGGCGGTGACCGGGCAGGCGTCGGAGGAATCGGTCTCTGCGGGAAAAGCTTCTGCAGAAGAAGATTCGAAAACGGAGGTCCGGCAGCAGGCAGAGATACAGCAGGCACAGGCCGAGGAGAAGAAGCCGGAAACCGATCCGATGGAGGATCTGAATGAGCTGATCGGACTGACCGGAATCAAGCATGACGTCCGGGAGCTGTATGATTTTACGAAGATTCAGAAGCTTCGCAAGGACGCGGGAATGAAGACCGTTCCGGTGTCGATGCATCTTGTTTTTACAGGAAATCCGGGAACCGGCAAGACCACGGTGGCAAGAATCCTTGCGAGACTGTACAAGCAGATCGGTGTACTGTCCACAGGACAGCTTGTGGAGTGTGACCGGTCCGGACTGGTTGCCGGTTATGTCGGGCAGACTGCCGTGAAGACGCAGAAGAAAATCGAAGAGGCGATGGGCGGAGTCCTTTTCATTGATGAAGCCTATTCGCTGGCAAGATCCGCAGATCAGGGAACGGATTTTGGTCAGGAGGCCATTGATACGATTCTGAAGGCAATGGAGGATCACCGGGATGAATTTGTCGTCATTGTGGCGGGCTACACAAAGCCGATGGAGACCTTTATTCATTCGAATCCGGGACTTCAGAGCCGCTTCAACAAGTTCATTGAATTCCCGGACTATACGGTGGATGAGCTGCTGGCCATCTTCGATCTGAACTGCAGAAAATATGAGTATGTGCCGGATCCGGAGGCGAGAGAGCAGGTGAAAACGCTTCTGATGCTCCGGAAGGCGCAGATGCCGGAGAATTTCGCGAACGCGAGAGAGGTGCGGAACCTCTTTGAGACCATCATCACAAACCAGGCCAGACGAATTGCGGTTCTGGAGCATCCGACGAAGGAAGAAATGCAGAAAATCACCTTGGAGGATCTCCGGGATGAAGGGGATTCTTCCGGAAAGTCCAAGGAATCGGAATAGACGAATGAAACCGAAACGTGATTATTCGAAATTCTATGAAACAATAACGGCAGGGCTCCGTAAAAAGGAAAATGCCAGTCAGCTGCTTACCGCCGCGGACCGGATTCTTGCGGCAGTGATGTATGCCGCATATCCGGTGCTCCTTGCGGTGACTGCGATGCGGGAAACGGAGGCGCGGGTGACGGTACTGTCCTATATTCTTGTTCCCGGAATCAGCTTCCTTCTGCTCAGCTTTGTCCGCGGCAGGATAAACCGGAAACGGCCCTATGAGGAATGGGAAATCGATCCGCTGATCCATCGGGAAGGAATGGGAAATTCGATGCCGAGCCGGCATGTGTTCTCTGCGGTTCTGATCTCAATGTGTATTCTCCGTCAGAATGTTTTCCCGGGCGTGATCTTCCTGATCCTCTCTGCCTGCATCGCAGTGGTTCGTGTCCTCGGGGGCGTTCATTATCCGCGGGATGTCATTGCAGGATATCTGATCGGGGCGGCAGCAGGGAGCCTTCTGTGGGTTGCTCAGTTGCTGCCCTTTTCCTTCTGAGCAGAAAAACCGAGAGAATCAGGATGGCAGGGAAAAAGCTGCCTGCCAGCATACCGGCCCTCAGATTGTCATTTGCACTTTGGGTCACGAGACCTACAACACCGGGGCCTATGGATCCGCCTAAATCGCCTGCCATTGCCAGCAGTGCAAACATTGCCGTGCCGCCAAGAGGAATTTTACCGGAGGCAATGCTGATGGTGCCCGGCCACATAATTCCAACGGAGAAGCCGCAGACAATGCAGCCCGCGAGACTCAGAAGCGGGAACGGAGCCAGAGCGGAGAGCAGATAGCAGGCCAGACACAGTGCACCGGAGCAAATCATGAATTTCATGAGATCCAGTTTGTCGCCGTATTTCCCATAGAAGGAACGGCTGATTCCCATCATGACCGCAAACAGGCAGGGCCCTGCGATATCGCCGAGATTTTTGGAGATGCCAAGTGCCGATTCTACATAGGCAGATGCCCACTGTGCCATGGAAATTTCGCTTGCGCCGGCGCAGACCATGAGAACCAGCGCCACCCAGAAAAGGGGAATCGTAAACAGCTGCCGGATGCTCAGGCCTTCGCCGTTTTCGGTCAGCATTTCAATCGGGCAGGAAAGAAAATTGAAGGTGTTGTACAGCGGAATCAGTGCCCAGATGCAGGCAAGAATGCGCCAGCGTTCAATACCGAAGACGGCAAAAAACAAAGTGGACAATAAAATGACGCCGACAGAGCCCCAACAGTAGAAGGAGTGCAGAAGACTCATGACCTTATCCTTATTGTCGAAGGGGCAGGCCTCTACGATCGGGCTGACCAGAACCTCAATCAGGCCGCTTCCGATTGCATAAATCATGACGCTGATCAGAATACCGGCATACGGATCGGGAAGCAGATTCGGAAGAAATGCAAGCCCGATGAGTCCGGAGGCGGATAGAATCTCGGAGGCCACGACACTTCTGCGATAGCCGATTCTGTCCACATATTTGGCACAGAACAGATCGACAAGAAGCTGCGTAAAGAAGAATACCGTTGAAATCAAGGCAATTTTTCCAAGGGAAATCTGAAATGTCCGATGAAAGGTCAGGAATAACAACGGTGCAAAATTGGCCGCGATCGCCTGCGTAATAAAGCCAAGATAGCAGGCGGTTAGTGTTTTACGGTACTTACTGTTTCTGTTCATTGGCAGGAAACTCCCTTCTGTCAGAAAAGCTGCTCACAGATCACCTCATGGATCGTGCAGCACAGACGTTGACTGTATCATAAAGTGCAAAGGAAGGCCTTCCAATATAATATATGGGATATTTACTGTATAATATCGTAAAAAGAGGTCCTGAATCTGTGGAAGAAGGAAAGGGATGAAGTACAATACCTTTTATAATAAAATTTTGACGGATGCGGATATGATGGAGACCATCCAGCACAGCAGAAGCGATTATCCGTTTCGCTTTTACTACGATAATCTGGCGCTGTTTGATTTTCATTGTGTGGAATGGCACTGGCACGCTGAATTTGAATTCGTGCTTGTGGAAAAGGGAGAGGCAGAGTTTTGGGCAGGAGAAAGGTATTTTCGAATGAAGGAGGGACAAGGCTTTTTTGTGAACTCCAGAGTTCTGCATCGGTTTTATTCCGAGGAAGGAGCGATTGTCCCGAATTTTGTTCTGCTTCCATCCTTTCTGTCCCCTCAGTCCGGGCTGATTTACAGGAAATACGTTGAGCCGCTGCAAATGTCTGCACTGGAATGTCTGACATTCTCACCGGAAATACCCTGGCAGGCGGAAATCCTGGATGTCATGAAGAAAATTGTGGAAATCCAGAAGACAGATGCGGATCCGGAGTTGATCACTTCGTTTCTGACACAGCAGCTGTGGTATCTCATTTATCTGCATACGGGAAAAACCGTACGGACCGAAAGAAAAGAACCTGCTGCATCTTCGCAGGGCCGGCTTCAGGTGATGATGCAGTACATCCATCAGCATTATGATCAGAAGATTTCACTGGAGGAAATTGCTGAGCAGGTTATGGTGAGCAAGAGCACGGCGCTGAATCTCTTCCGGAGATATCTGCATGATACGCCTGTCCACTATCTGCTGAAATACCGACTCCAGGAGGCGGCAAGTCTGCTTGTTGCAACCGAGAAGAAAATCGGAGTGATTTCTGAGAATGTTGGCTTTGAAAATGTGGATTATTTCTGTAAGATGTTCAAAAAGTACTACAGTATGACACCGACAGAATATAGAGTGAAAAAGAGGAAAAGCTCGGGGTGACAGAAATTTCAGCGAGATGATGATCGGAGTGACAGAAGTTTCGGTGAGCGGATAATCGGGGTGACAGGATTCGAACCTGCGACTTCCTGGTCCCAAACCAGGCGCTCTAGCCAAGCTGAGCCACACCCCGGGGTGAATGAATTTTAGTATACTGATTTTTCCGAAAAGATGCAAATGAAGAATATGAGTGTTATGAGAGAAGGAAGGCTTCGGAAGCTGCACGAAAAGCTGATGCAAAGAGATGGCATGATCCTGCCGATTGTGCTTCTCTCTGTTGCGGTGATTGCATCGACGATCCTGTTTGTGGTGATTCCCGGTTATCAGGAGCATCTGCGCAGCGCGAGAATTCAGGCAGATGTACAGAGTGTTGCGACGGCCAGGGATGTTGCATCCATCACCTATCTTCAGGATGGAGGAGGCTCTCTCGTTACCTATTACTATGACGAAAGGTCTCATAAGTGTCTTCCGCGAACAAAGCTCAAGGACATTGAGCCTTATGGAAGATGCTCGGAGGAGGACAATCGGAACAATGTGACTGGTGCAAAGGGAGTGCCGAATTTCGGAGGAGAAAATGGCGCACAGCTTCTTGCGATTACGGTTGCCGATGGTGAAATTATCAACATTCGCTGGACCGGGAAGAAGTACACGGTGCTTGATTATGAGCTTATGACCGTCCGGGAGCGAAATGCACTGGATCCGAAGGATCTGGATGAGATTGAGAAGGATCGGGAGCAAATGCGGGAAAATACGGATTCAGAGGCCGATGCAGCCAATTGAGATTTACCTGCTTTGAGAGGAGAGAATATGTCATTTCGGGAATTGTGTGACCTGCCGCTTCTGGCGGGATATGTAATCGTTCTGGCAGTGGTGCTGGGAGCGGTATTCGGGAGCTTTCTGAACTGCATGGCATGGAGGATGGTTCACCATGAGAGCGTGTTGAAGGGGAGAAGTCACTGCGCCAGCTGTGGACATCCGCTGAAGGCAGCGGATCTTGTCCCTGTCTTCAGCTACCTTTTTCTGAAGGGAAAATGCCGCTACTGCGGAGAGAAAATATCTCCGCGCTATATGGCAGCAGAGCTTGTCAGTGCGGCACTATGGCTTGGCTGCGTTTTCCGTTACGGCGTAAGCTGGGAGCTGCTGCGCGCAATTGCGTTTATCTGCGTTCTTTTCGTGCTGTCGCTGGTAGATCTGGAGACCTACACGATACCCAACCGGCTTCTTGTTGCTGCACTGGTGATTTATGCCGTGACCTTTCCGCTTGTTGAGTTTGGGCTTCCCGGCAGTCTTTCCTGCACCAATCTCGCTCCGGAAGAAGCAGGCTCTTTCGCGGCTGCTGCACTTGGAGGCCTGACAAGAGACCTTGGCGGAGCGCTCCTTCTCGGCGGCGGCCTTCTGATTCTGTCCCTTGTATTTGACAAAATTACCGGCAAGGAAGGCCTTGGCGGCGGAGACATCAAGCTGTTCTTTGTGACAGGACTGTACCTCGGAGCACTCCGCGGCCTTTTGTGCCTGATCGTTTCCTGCCTGGTCGGACTCGCCTTTGCCGGCTTTCGGAAGAATCGGAAAATCCCGTTCGGCCCTGCAATCTCCATCGGAATTGTCCTGACTCTGTTCTTCGGGGATCCGGTGATCCGGTGGTATCTGGGACTTTTGTAGATAAACATTTTTGGCTTAGGAGTGTGGAAAAGAGATCCGGTGATCCGGTGGTATCCGGGACTTTTGCAGAGGATGATGGACGCGAGGTTTGAGAGCTCTGCTATGAAAATATTGGGGTCAATCTTAAAAGTTGTGGGATTTAAAATCTCATCCCAGGGTAATTCCGGGAACGCGGCCCTTCGGCGATGCTAATTTCATCCCTGCCAATGAAAATCTTCTTCCAAAGATGATTCTTCTCCGGTGGATTCATCCCTGCCGATGAAAAATCTCTCTTAAGGATGATTCTTATCCAGTGGATTCATCCCTGCCGATGAAAAATTTCTCTCAGGGATGATTCTTCCTCGCGAATTTCATCCCTGCCGATGAAAATCTTCTTCCAAGGATGATTCTTCCTCGCGAATTTCATCTCTGCCGATAAAAATCCTCTTTCAAGGATGATTCTTCCTCGCAAATTTCATCCCTGCTGATAAAAATCCTCTTTCAGGGATGATTCTTCCTCGCAAATTTCATCCCTCCCGATAAAAATTCTCTCGCGGGGATACATACCCTGCAAATTTCAGGGCCTGGTGGCGGATTAGTGTGTCTCTTTATGCCACTGCTCCTGCGAGAGCCGGAGGAAGCCGGAAAAAAATTCGAAAAATATGATATAAGTGGCGAACAGTAACTTAATTTGAACGGTATTTATGATAAAATATTTTGGATTAACTTTTATCAAGTGTTCTATGAAATTTGAACTGTGGAGCGAATACGCTGAGGATCCTGTCAGATATGGGAAAAAAATACCTGGGAATCGATATAGAAGACCGCTTTTTGAAGCTGGTTGTCATGAAGGACGGCAAGGTGCAGAAAACCTGTCTTGAGGTTATGCCGGACAACATAGTGATGGGCGGGAGAATTGCGGCCTTTCATGCGCTTTCGGATTATCTTCGCGACACGGTGCGCAGGAATAAAATCCGCGTGAAGGATGTCGCTTTTGCGCTTCCGTCAGAGACATACTATATTCGCCGGGTGAAGCTTCCGAAGATGACGGCGGCGCAGCTGCAGATCAATCTTCCGTATGAATTTCATGACTATCTGCAGGATGATACGGATCAGTATGTTTTTGATTATTCTGTGCTTTCCGTGGATGAGAAGAGCATGGAGCTTCTGATTGCTGCTCTCTCGAAGCGCCAGGTGGAACAGTATAAAGAAATGTGCAAGCGGGCAGGGCTTCGTCTCTGCAAACTTGTGCCGGATGTTCTGGCGATCCAGGAGATTGTGCTTCCTTCGGAAAATCCTGCTGCCTACCGGAAACGCCTGGCAGCACAGGAGAAAAGCAGGAGCGAAGAGGAGAAGAGGGAGAATCGGAGCGAAGCCAGAGAGAAGAAACAACATCTCAGGGATCGGAAGCGAAACGGTCTCTCTGTGGAGGAGCTTTCCGCCAGAGCAGCAGAAGAAGCGAGAGCAAACGGGATGCAGCCTGCCGATGCTGTAAGCGCGACTCCCGGGAATGCAGCTGCCCCCGCAAACGGACTGGCTCCTTTAAACGCAGCGCCCTCCGGATCCATAGCAGCTACGGAAGAGAAGCGGAAGGATTATGCGGTTCTCAGTCTGGAATATAGCAGGGATCGTCTGCATTTCTTTTCCAACGGAGCCTATGAGATTACCAGAAATCTTGGAATCACCGAGAAACAGATCTGCGAAGTCATTGCCCAGGATGAAGGCGTAGATATTCACATCGCTCAGCTCATGCTTGATCAGAACCAGAATCATGTCCTGGAACAGGAGCAGGTTTCGGATCTTCTGCAGTCGGTCGCAACGGAAGTAATGCGAGTCATGAATTTCTACAATTACAACAATCCGCGCAATACCATTGATGCCATTTATTACTATGGCCGTGAGGTGGATTCTGCATTCCTGGAGCGGATTCAATCGATGACGGAGCTTCCGATTCGCCCGCTGACCGATCTTCTGGAGGAGTCGTCGGGAACTGCAGGGGCAGGGAATGAGCTGCTGATGATGCTGCAGGGGTACGGAGCGGTTCTGGAATAAAATGTCCGAACGAACGGATGGTACCTTGCCGGTGATGCAGTTCAGAGCAGACCGGGATATCCGGAACGGACAGATCCCACATGAAGGACAACAGACATGGGTAAGAAGACACAAACGAAAGCAGGGAAGGCAAGCGCGCCCGCGAAGGTTCCCGTAAAGAATTCCATTAATCTATTTATCGAAGAGAAGCATACCGGGAAAAATGTGGCGGAGATCGCAATTTTTGCTGTATTTATGGTGGGAGTTGCGCTGTTCAGTAAATTTTGCGTGCAGGGAAAGCTTGATGAGATGAGCCGCCTGGAGAGCAATTATCACCAGATGGAGCAGCAGGTCGCAGAGGCAGAGGCGTCTGTGGAGAATTACGAGGATCTTCGCGTCGAGTATTCACACTATGGAAACGGATATCTGAGTGCTGACGAGCTTGCCATGCAGGACCGGATGGCAATGCTGGATCTGATCGAGGACGAGCTCCTGAAAAAGGGAGCACTTCTTAACTTCAGCCTTTCCGAAAATGTGGCCACGCTGACCATCAATTCTGCCAAGCTTGCCAGTGTCTCAGAGGTCGTGCAGGATCTGGAGGCAAGTGACATCGTGACCTATGCCTTTGTTTCCACGGCTGCCACCAAGGATCAGAACCTGAATCAGAATGCGGAGAGCGGCAAGCCGGAGAAGGTCATTTCCACACTGACCATCTATTTCAAGTCGCCGGAGGGGGCGGAGCCTTCTGCGGAGGCAGCCGGTGAGAACTCTGTGAATCCGCTTACGCAGGCAATGGAGAATGTGGCACAGGGAGCGGCATCGGATCTGGCGCAGACAAATGTGGAGGGAAATGAGAAATGAGAAATCTGAAAAAATCCGAGGAAATCATTCTCCTCATCCTGACCGCGGCGCTGATCGGGCTGTTTTATTTTCAGTTTGTGTACAAGGGCGTGATCGAGGCAAGAAGCCGGTATGACACAAGCCTGCTGGAGACGCAGCTTACGATTTATCAGGCAAAACTGGCATCCATGAAGAGCATGGAGCAGGAAATCGAATCCGGGAAAAATGCCACAACCGGAATGGTTGCGACCTACAACAACCAGAAGCAGGAAATCATTGCGCTCAACAACATCTTCGCAGAGGCGGAAACCTTTGATTTTAATTTTGCGGCACCCCAGGCGGTAGAAGGGGATACCACGGTCCGGCGGGAGGTATCCGCAACCTTTTCGGCAGCAAGCTATGAGAAAGCAAGACAGATGCTGAACGATCTGTATCATTGCGAGTACCGATGCCTGATCGGCGACATTTCGATGAATCCCTCCGGAAACAGTCAGGACGAGGACAGCAACCTTGCGAACGGACCGGTACAGGTGAGCTTCACCGTTACTTTCTTCGAAACGCTGTACGGCGCTGAATCGCAGGATGGAATCAATTTCCTGGATGCTGACAACGGATAAGAAAACCGATCACGGCAGAAACGAACCAGGAAGACGCCGACAACGGAAACGGATAAGAAAACAGAAGGCGCGGAAGCAGTGAACAGGAAGAGCAAAGAGAAGATCAGGAATAAGATCAGGTCAGAAAGCGGAGCATCCCTTGCGGCGGCTCTGCTCTTCTTCATTGTGTGCGCTGTGGTTGGCTCGATCATCATTGCAGCCGCCATGAGCTCGGCGGGACGGATGAGCGGCATTACCTCTGCCGACAACCAACGTTACGCGCTGGAATCGGCGAGGAGTCTGATCGAAGAGACGATGCTGTCAGATCCAGAGGATTCCGAAACCGATCCGATGAGGCGGAGCTACTACGAGAATGTCAGTGATGTCGACTTGGACAGCAGCCCGACGAAAATCCCGAATCTGGGGACCGCGCCGATTGCTTCTCTGAATCAGATGAAGCTTCAGATGGCGGAAAACCTGTACACACAGTACTGGTCCGAAGTAAAAACCACCTGGAATGAGAACAGTACGCAATCCTCTGTTTCCGGGGATAATTCCGGCGACAAGGGCGTGGGAAAAAAGGCTGTCGGCTGGACACCGTCAGGAACGGTGACGGCACAACAGAAAACGGTAACCTTTGACAATCTGACAACAGCATTGGGAGAAGTAGCAGGCTTTGTCCCGGTCACCGCGACCTTTACCATGAGGCCGGATTTCTCCATTCTGGTGGAGCTGGAGGCCGCGGCCTCTGCACAGAGCGGAGAAGGAACTTCTTCTGCAGGTACAGCAAATGCTTATGTAATGACAGACAGCTTTCTGCTCTATCCGCAGATCACGGTGGATTATGAATCCGTGCTTCCGGAAAATACTGCAGCCGGAACGCCTGGCAGCATTGGGACTGGTACTGCCCATAATCAGAGGCGGATTACCTGCAAAATAGAGTGGCTGACGGAAGGATAGAAATCGATGTTGGAGAAATTGCGGAGTGAGCGGGGCGAGTCCATCGGGGAAGCTCTTGCGGCGATGCTGATTGTCGCGCTTGCGGCACTGATGCTGGCTGGCATGACGACAGCGGCAACCCGAATCGTTGAGAAATCAGAAAAGGCCTATAACGTTTACCTGGATCAGAGAAATTATCTGGAATCCGGAGGGGCATCCGGAATTCCGAAAAATGATCCGGATGGACAGAGCAGTATTGCGACGCCGGTGCCGGTTGAAGGAACCTTACATATGAGCGGGGCCGGTATCATAGCATCCGAACCGGTGACTGCGACCATCCTGAAATCCGGTGACAGGAATGTGAGGATCACCTATCGGTATAAGGCTGGATAACAATCCAGGAGCAGGGCAACAATTCGGAAGCAGAATAACAACTCAGGCGCAGCAGGATAAGGCAATGCAGAGACAACGAATACACCGCAGACTGCGGGACAAAATTCATAGCGAAGAGGGCTTCACCCTGTCGGAAACCTTGATGACGGTTGTTCTGATCGGACTCATCACGATGGCAATGGCAGGCGGCATTGTTGCGGCGAAGAATGTTTACCAGAGAATCAGCCTGCGCGCAGACGCACAGACGCTTCTTGCAACGACTGTCAGTGCGGTTACGGAGGACTTGTCCTCGGTGAGCTCTTGCGATGCGCTGCAGTCCTCGGGAAGCAGCCAGCAGACAGTAACCCTGATTCAGGATGATGGAAACCCGATCGAATCGAATGCTTTTTTCTATGCAGAAAGCCGCGGCTACTGGATGCAGTACCGAAACGGAAGTTACGGGAATGGAGCCTCCGGGAATGGAACCTCCGGAAGTGGAGCTTCTGGGACCGGAGCCTCCGGCGGAAATACCGGTACGGAGGCTCAGAAGGGAATCCAGGTTGTACCGAAGGACAATGAGGGAGGATCGATCCCTCTTTTGCCGGACAAAGTACAGACACGGGGTCTGTATGCCTATATCGAGTCACTTTCTGTGACAAAGCCGCAGTCGAAAGAGGACGGCGGCTATTTTACGTTAAAGATCCAGATAAAAAATGGCAGAAAAGACGATCAGGTGGTGGAGGAAGCTACCGTCTGCGTGCATAACAAACTGAAATTCACATCATGGAGTGTCAGATGAGAAGATATCACAAGAACAGCAATGGATTTACGATGGCGGAAATGCTGATCACGGTGGCAATCATTGTGATCCTGTGCGGATTTGGCTTCGTTGCGGTGATTGCTCACCAGCGGAATTTAAAGCGCATGGAAATGGACGAAACCGCGCAGGAAATCTTCATTGCGGCGCAGAATCATCTGACAGCGGCAAGGGCCAGCGGGCAGTGGAGCAGCTTTCTGGAGAAAACAGCAGCCGAAGGGCAGGACGGAAGCCGCGGAACGGCGATGTCCTACGATCCTTCGGATTATAACAGGGCATCCGATGCAGATGCAGAAAGCCGGAAATTTTATTATTTTACAACGGAAAGTGCAGAGGCGGTAAAGAATGGAGCCGAGGCGCTTATCCTCCCGGAGGGTTCCATCGATGAGACGCTTCGCGGACATCATTTTTATGTCGAATATGATGCGGCGAGCGGAACGGTGTTCGGCGTATTTTACACCGATTCCGATCATCCAATTACGGCAGATGACGCGACGGCGGTCAGCCTCAGCCGCACGGACCCGGATGCAAGAAGAGATTATAAGGTGGATGGAAAGCGCACCATTATCGGCTATTACGGCGGTGCGCTGGGAGAGCTGAACCGCCCGGGAGATCTGTATGCTCCCTCGGTTGCGGTGCGCAACGCAGAATCTCTGGTTCTGTATGTTGTGGACAAGAACTATTACCGGCCTGTTTCTTCCAAAGAGGGGGCACAGAATTTTCAGACGAAGTTGAAGCTTACGTTTGAGGGAGTGACCAGCGGGAAAAAGGCGGTAAAGGAAGTGGATCCTTCGAGCCCTTCGTCTCAGACGGATGCATTCAGCCGCGCGGTGCTTGCGGAAATAAGTGCGGAGCCCTTTGATGTCGTCATCCCGTCTTCCGGAGCCTCTGCGCAGCAGACAAAGGCGGTCAAAGCGGAATACTATGCCATCGTTCTGGACAGCATTGTCCGGAAGGACGGTCATTTTGCGGACCTCTTCCCGGAGTTTATTCCCGGCGAGGACATCCGGATCACGGTCACGCTTACCAGTGACAAAGCCGGTGAGGATGTATCCCAGACGGTCACCGTAAACAGCCTGTTCAATTCGGTGAAAACAGAAGAGAATCTCTCCGGCATAGCTTCGAAGACCGTGGTTACGGTGTCCAATCCAAGACACCTGGAGAATCTGTCTTCGGAGGTCTCCGGCGTTGACTTTGCAGCTGCAGGAAAGCAGATCGTAAAGGATACGACCGTGGACACGGTGTCCGTTGTGCGCAATCTGTTCTGGGATGAGGATGCAGAGGCGGAGAATGTGGCGAAGGCGCAGAACCAGAAAGAAACGGTAACCGCTTTCCTTCCTGCCATTGCTTCTGCAACCGGAATGGAGAGCCCGTTTGGTTACTACGCGGATGGAAATCAGGAAATTGCGAAGGGTGACATTCAGGTTTATTCATATACAGCGAAAAAATTTGGAACAGGAGCAGTCACTTCTGAAGATGCCAAAGCAACGATCTCAAAAGGAGCATGCTATGGCATCACCAACACCGCAATTCAGACCTTTGAAGGAAACAACCACATGCTGGCTGCCTTTCGGTTTGAGGGAATGCAGGAAGCGGCACTCATCAATCGGGCGGCAGCGGTTCTGAAGGTTTCAGATCTTGTGATTGCAGATGCGACCTCCTGTGTGACCGGAGAAGTCCTCAATGCCTCTGATGGCAGTAATGCAGAGATGCCGACTGCGGCACTGCTGATTGCAAAGGCAAACAGCGGATATGCGGAGAATAACGGTGCATCTGTTGAGAATGTGCAGATCGTCTGGTATCCGGAAGGCACGAATAAGGATGGAATCACAACCGGTAATAGTGCAATCGCCGCGGCACCTGATGCAGAAGGCACGATGGTATATTCCGAAAACGGAATTGCTTCTCTGCTGATTGGATCCATTGACGCAGATCAGAAGCTTTCTGTTGAGGAGGGACAAACTGTTCAGCAGGGAGAACCTTCAAAGAAATTTATAATTAAAAATGTCACGATTCAGGCGGGAAATTTCAATACGAAGAAAACCGTCAATGTTGGCGTGGAAGGAAATATCGCAGCCGGAATGATCGGCGAAATCAGATCCGGTGCGGTGACGATCGATGGATCGAAAGAAGCTGGCGATGCGGATACATCGGAGAACAACTGGAAAACCAATTGCAAGATCAATGGCAAGCTGACACTTAATGCGATGAAGGGAATGGATCCCGTCGCAGGCGGACTGATCGGCAAAGTTGCCGATACGGTAACGAATCAGGAAGATTTGATTCTTCAAAAAGTCTATCTGGAAGCGGATACTTTGCAGATGAATGGTTTGCGGAAAGAAGGTCAGAGCATTGGCATTCTTGGAGGCCTGATCGGCAGTGTGGAAGGTGGAAAATCTGTCAAGGTCGAGGAAGCGGATCTGATTGCAAAGAACGTCCATGTCGGAATTGCGGAAAACAGTCAGGAATGGAACGCAGGCACTGCAGGTGGAGTTATCGGAAGTGTCATTGGGGGAACAAAGGCTGAATTAAAAAATGTTCGTTTTACGTCCGTTAACAGCCGGCTTGGAGGGAAACAAGCAGCTGGCGGAGTAATCGGTAATTTTGCATCCGGAGAAGGCACGCTGGAGTCTGTCCATGTACTGGCAACCGGGCAGAATGAGAATGCTGCAGAAGACAATTCAGGCAAGACTACAAAGACCTTTCGGGATCTCAACATAACGGTGGGACAGGAGCAGCCGTCCTTGACGGTAGCAGTTGATCAGACTGTAATGGACAGCTCTGCAGGTGGATTTTTTGGTGCAGTGACAGACCATGCATCACAGCTGTCCATCAGGAAATCTTCTTTGAAGACAATCTCACTGAATGCAGAGTCAATGGGGGCCGGAGGAAGTGCCAAAGGAACAGGCAATGCCGATCTTACTGTGACAGGAACGAATGTTGGCGGACTGATCGGTTACTGCGCTGATAAAATTACCACGATCGGAGACACGAATTCGAACGATGAAGTAATCCTGACGGTTCTAGGCAATTTCACACTGGGAAAGAAGGATAAGAAAGCAGGAAATACCGGTGGCCTGATTGGCAAGATCGGGAACAGTGCGTCTGGTGGAACCAATGTGTCTGTGACAATTCAGAATGTTCCGCTCACCGTCCGGACAATGACCGCATACGCAGAAAGCACTAATGGAAAAGAAGGTACGGTTGGCGGCTTTATCGGCAATGCGGCCACGGACGTATCTGATGTTACTCTGAAAGATTGCAATCTCTCCGCAAATTCTGTAAATCTTGGAGCGCTTGAATCTGCAGCATCGGACAATGCGGTGAAGGCAGCAGGCGGAGCCATCGGCCGAATCTCGTCCGGCACAGCTGTGTTGGAGAACCTTACGGTATTGACCGCGAAAGCGGATACTGATTGCGGAGAAGGGGCAGAAGACAACTATATCAAGGTGACCGCAAGCCAGGGAAAGGCTGGCGGTCTTGTTGGTGTGGCTGAAAGCGGAACAGCAAGCCTTCAGATTGCGAATGCTGCAGTCTCCGGTTCCGGAACAAACGATCAGATCGAGGCTGGTGGTTCCGCAGGTGGCCTTGCAGGTGAAACGCAGGCAGCTGCAACCAGCATCTCGAATAGTATGGCTTCGATGTATGTACGTTCCGAAGGTAACGGGGGAAACGTTGGGGGTTCCAGCAGCACAGATGGTGCGGGAGGCCTTATTGGCAGTGCATCTGGAGCGGTTACAATTCAGAACAGCTACTCCGGTGGACGTACTTCGAAAAACGAAGAGAACAAGCCTGCTTATCAGGACAAGGAGAGTGGGCAGGGAAGATATAATGTCTTCCTTGTGTCCGGAAGCGGTGCGGCAGGTGGCCTTGTTGGAAAATCAGCGGGTACCTTGAACATTACAAATTCATATTCCACAAGCTCCGTAAAGGCGAATGGAGCCACCTCGGCAGCAGGTGGCCTGATTGGTGATGCACAAAGCCTGACGGCCGGTAACACATATTGTACCGGCAGGGTTTATGGTGCTTCGGGTACGAATACAGGAAGCAGTACTTCCTCAGAATCCACAGCTAACTATGGCTACTATGCAGGTAAACTTGGCAGTATTTCGTCAAGTGGATCTGGACGCTCCAATACCAACTATTACCTGAAGGGAATGGATGGTGCTCCGCAGGGCGCAGTCGGAACGCTGAATGGAAACTCCACCAATATCCAGCTTGCAGAGACGATACTGACGAGTGCAGACTACTATACGGAAAACTGTCCACTGAAATTGAATAAGAGCAGTGCTTCCGTGTATTACTATGACAGCTCCAGCACACAGGAAGCTGCTCATTACGCGAATAATAGGACTGTGTATCCTTTTAAGACGGTTATTGATACTTCTTCTTTTGCCCGTGCTCTTTACAATCCGAATACAGGAATAAAGAATGAAGGCGCAGATAAGAACAGATATTCTCAAATCGGCGACTGGGAAGTCCCGGCGAAAGCGGCAGCAACGGAATTTGGCCCGTATGCTTTGATTTATTACGAGCGTATTTGGAATCCTGATACGAAGCAACTGGATCCTACCTTCTATTATCATGGCTATGCAATTCCGGATGGAGTCAGTGCAACAGACGGCAGCGTTCAGTATACAGAAATTAAAACGCCGGATGATAAGCTTCCCGCAGGAGAAACCTGGAACGATCATCACTTATTGACTTCCAGCGAACGTTATGTGGCAGAGGATGGGTATCTGTTGCTGGTAAGTAATGAGACTATAAGAAAAGCAGGAGGAGAAAGTGGATTATCTCTTCACGCGCGTACTTCTCAAAGTGTCGACAATACTAGTGTTAATGACTTAAGATACTGGGATATAATAGATAATTTAAGCGCATTAAATAAATATGAGTGTAGTGAATTTAACGGATATACTGCATATGATTTGGGACTTATCACCAAGATTAATGATAATTACTTTATACCGAATACAGAAAATAAATTTGGATTAGGTATAACAATTTGGGAAACTAAGTTTAAGGAAGATAAAAATGAGTGGGTAGCCGAAGCTGGTTTTACATATACAACGTTTTTTGCAGATGCAGTAAGAGGCGCAGATAATGGAAGACTGCAAAGTGTTTCGAAATCTTGGAGCTGGAATGCTGGAACGATATCTGGTATGGAAAACCTCGCACAGGCTAGTATACGCAGTGCAAGACAATTAAAAGAATGGACGAGATTTGATAATAACAATGATGGATTTTTGTCTAATCAAAAAGAAGTAATAATCGAACAACAATTTGATATTACTTTTGACAGTCAGAAAGTGAAGTTCTATCAAAATGGCAAAGAAGTTACTGATGAGAATGAATATTCTTCACCAACAATCAAAACAATAGGGACATCAAAAGGCGGAACATTCAGAAGCACTCTTCGCCCAGGTAGAGAAGCGAATTCTGCAGATTATTATGTTCTGGACGGTTTAAATAATCCACTGGTAGGTACTGGGCCAGGCGTTCATGGTGGAACTGTGTGCAATTTACAGATTACCAATATGAACGCTCTATATGTTATTGGAAAGGTACAAGACAAAAACGGTAATATTTCGACACCTGATTTTAACGGAAGCGTTCATGATATCTATGTCAAGAATTCTGAGCTAACGGATGGAGTTATTAAAGAAATTCGACAAGCACATGTCTATGCTTGCAAGATTCAACACACGAAAATTACTAATAATGGATTCTCACAATCCATAGGGAATGCGAGTAAGGTTTCAGATTGCACCCTGGAAGATGTTGAGATTGGACAAAACGGTTTTGTCGAAACAATCGGTATTGACGGTACAAGTACAGTAATGAACTGCACCATTACAAATGCGAAAATCGGAGGGGATGGCTTTACTCGTGAGATAAAAATTAACAGTAATGTTGAAAACTGCAGGATAAGTGATGCAGAAATAACAGGGAACGGTTTTGCCGAAACGATCGGTAATGACGGAGCAAGTACAGTAACGAACTGCACCCTTACAAATGCGAAAATCGGAGGGGATGGTTTTGCTCATGAAATAAAAAACAGCAGTAAGATTGAAAACTGCAGAATAAGTGATGCAGAAATAACAGGGAACGGCTTTGCTGAAACGATCGGTAATGGCGGAGCAAGTGAATTAACAAACTGCACCATTACGAATGCAACGATTGGGGAAAATGGCTTCATTTATCAGATGAATAACGGAAAAGTCTCAGCATGCAAGATCGTAAACGCAACGATTGGGGAAAATGGGTTTATTAATCAGTATGCTGGTACGGTAACAGACTGTGGCATATATGCGGATATAGCACAGTATGATGCGAATCAGATTAAACATTATAAGCCATATAAATCGAAAAACGGTACCTACGACTATGTAGCAATTGGTATCCAGCCAGATGGGACGAGAAGTAAAGAATTCATTGTTGGTTTTGCGAAAGAACCCACCGTGGGGAACGCAAGTATAGAAAAGTGCTACGTAGCTGGGAGCTTATATGGGGCTTTTGATGTTTCCGGCTTTACCGGCAGAACGGACACAGGTGCGAATCTTAATAATAATTATGCGAATGTCGTCATCGAAGCGGGACAGGAAGCGTATGGTTTTGCGAAAGAAATTGTAGAGTATAATGCAAAAATCCAGAACTGTCATGCACTTGGTGTGATTCGAAAGGCGCAGAATGCCAGCGGATTTGTGGGTTCCATTACGAATGGTATAGTGAGCGATAATTATGCAGCTTTCTGGACTGTGAGTGCAGACACCTGGTATCCATTCTATAAAAACAAGACGGGAGGAAACAGCAGCAATAACTATTACCTGACGGAGTGCGCGATTAATACTGACACCGGTTCGTCGAATACACCAAACTACAACACAAACGGAGTTCAGGGAAAAACATATCAAGAACTTAGCGCGTTGAATATCTCCGGACAGAGAAAGGCAACGAGTGCAAATACGAAGGCATACTACAAGTTTATGCCAAATGATACTGCCCATAGCGTATACCCGTATCCGATGCCGGCGGACATGACGGCTTATGGTGACTGGTCGTATTACCATCTGGGGGCAGCAACCCTGGTTTACTATGAGAAAATTGGTGACCAATACTATCTTCATGGAATGACAGCGGACGCAAACGGAACAGAATACATGACAATTCCGGACACGCTGCTGAACGAAACCGGAAAAACAGTTACGGACGATGGCTATCTGCTGATCCTGAAGGATATAGGAAATGAGGCTGGCAGTTACAGCATCTCTTTTGAGAATGTGTATGGCGGCAATGTTTCAGGTACGTATACTATTGGCTCAGAAGATGCTGGCAAGGCATTTGCAAAGGCCAGCGATGCGTTGTTGACAAGTGCAATTAAGAAAGCACTCGGAACGAAACTGGACTGCACAATCTATCAGTTCGATCCTGCAAATTATGTAGAGTTAAATAAGGACGGCTTCTCTGCACGGGACACCTATGCCCGGTACAGCGGCGGAGTCGGGCTTACGGTCAGAAAGGGAAGTAATCTGATTGCGAAGTTCTCCTTCCTTCCGATCTTTGCGGACACGGTAACGGCCCCGACGGTGCAGAATGTGAATGACAAGACGGAGATATCCTTTGCTTCGGTTCAGAAGGATGCGGCACAGGATGGAGCGGATTATATCATCCGCAGTGCCCGTCAGCTGAAGCTTCTTTCCTACTGGGATGGAAAGAAGCTGGGAGATTCAGATAGCTGGAAGAATTTCGACAAGGATTTGGCGAAGCGATACAGCTACCTGAGCAGCACAAATACAGGGTACAAAAACCACCTGGTCATTCGTCAGGATATGGATCTTCAGGCTCCGGATACCAGCGGGATTTTGTTTGAAAACATTGACGGGACCTACAAGGGACAAACCTACACGGTGACCGGCGAGAGCACCGCAAAGCCGGTGAAGCTGTCCGGTCTGACGGTAGATTTTGCAGGTAAAATTGCACCGTCCGGTACGATTTCCTCACTGATCATCGAGGGTGCCCGGTATGAACTGGATTCCAGGGATCAGAAAAGAACAGACGTGATCAGTGCCAGCACTGATCTGAAATCAGAGGGCAGCAACAATGAATTTGTGAGATACAACCATGGCACTATTTCTGATGTGACCATTCAGAATTCGGACCTTGGAACGGGAGGATTGGTATATCAGAACGAATATGTAAAGCCTTCAGAAAATGCGGGCGATGACTACAGGTCTGGTGTAATTCAGAACTGCGTGATCCGGAATTCTGAAGTAAAGGGTGCAGGCCTTGTATGGAAGAACCTTGGCGGAAGTATTACGGGCTCGTTTGTGGAGAATTGTAAGACCGGTTTTGCCGGATTCGTGCAGAAGAATGTAAGCAAACCTCTTGGGACAGATAAAAGCGGAAATAAGATTTATGCCAAGGCTGTTGTGGACAACTGCTCTGTGAGAAATATTGTGGCAGCCGGAAATGGATTTGCAGGCAATAATGCCGTCGTGAAACCGACGGCACCTTTTTCGTCAACAGAGGAGGCATTTGCCTCCTGCCGGGCCGAGATCCGCAATTGCAGCGTGGTGAACGGCATGATTTCCGGGTACGGCTTTGTTTATGAAAATGAAACAAACGGGCTTGTCGAGAACTGCCAGATTTATGGTGACAAGTCGCAATATGAAGAGTATCTGACAGAGGCAGCGACGTGGACCGGAGAGCAGGCAAACAACAGGAGGTATTACCCGTATACAGATCAAGCTGCTGCTCAGCGAAAGGCGGCCTATGAACTGATTACATTGACAGGAACAACAGACAATGGCTTTTCCGGAGCAGGCTTTGCCGGATCCAATGATGAGAATTGCGTAATCGCGAACTGCAGCGTGACAGGGACGATAGATTGGAAAAACACGAAGCCTCTGGCTGGGTTTATCGGTTCCAACAAGGGTGAAATCACAGGCTCTTATAGCAATGTTAGCATGGGAAGTAAGAACAATGCCAGCGAGAAGGCCAGTGGCTTTGTCACCGACAACGAAGGGAGCATTTCGTTCTGCCATACTCTAGGAACGATCGAAGGAAACAGCAAGATTGCCGGCTTTACTATGGAGAATTCGAACGGTAAGATCAGCTGTTCGTATTCTGCAATGTGGTCCTACAAGGCTAAAAAATGCAGCCTCTTTGCGCTCGATAATGCAGTCGGTACATTTACATCTTGCTATGCACTGTCGAACATCGATGGTACGGAAGACAACGGTATTACAAAGGTGACGGCGGAAACGCTGAAATCGAAGACAGAGCTTTCCGGAGTAACGGCAGGAACAGCAGTAAAGACGGTTGCTTATGGACAGTTGAATACAAGCTTAAACGAAAAAAGCGAGTATCCTTTCCCCTGCGGCTCCTCGATCACGAATTATGGAGATTGGCAGGAATCCGTGACCGTTTCCGGAAACGAAAAGACGGTGACACTTCTTGCAGGAAGCAATGCTGCTTTTGCAGGGGATATGGTGCCTGCTCTGATGTCAGAAGAGATGGCAGATGAGGATATTTTGCAGGAGGAAGGTCCTCGGGAAATTCAGGCAGTCCTCGGAGAAGATGAGACAGAGTTGAATCTGTCCGAGTTTGTTCCGCAAATGAAGGGTTGGAAGCTTCTTGGATGGCTGATCACTTCGCCTTCGGAGCTGTCTGCATCGGAGAAAACGACCACGGTTTCGGATGTTGTGACGAAGATCAACAAGCTTTCAGACGGTGATGCAGAAGCTTCCGGTTCTTCGAAGGCTGTTTACGAGCTGGAGACCGGAACGAAGTCTTACCACTATGCACCGGATGCCGTGATTACCGTGACAGAAGATATGACGCTTTCTGCGGTCTGGGTGCCGGACGATGATACCGTCGAAAAGGCGAAGGACGGAACGCTCCGGATGGATGAGAATGGAAACATTCTGGATGACGAGAACGAGGCAGAGAGCACCGGAACAACGGAGACATCCGAAGCGGGGACGACAGAATCGTCGACAGCAGGAACAACGGAGACACCCGAAGAGGGGACGACAGAGTCGTCGACAGCAGGAACAACGAAAACACCCGAGGAGGGGACGACAGAGTCGTCGACAGCAGGAACAACGGAGACACCCGAAGCGGGAACGACAGAGTCGGCAACAACTGGAACGACGGAATCGCCCGAAGAAGGAACGACAGAGTCATCAACGACCGGGACTACAGAGATGTCCGAAACTGGAGCAACTGAGCCAACAGAGTTGTCGTCTTCCGGAACAGAGACTTCTGCGGAGTAAGACGGAGAGTTCCTTTAAAATTGACGCGTTCGTCGGGCCTTGCTATGATATGACTAATTCCGAAACAGAATCGGAATTAGTCATATTGGAGAATGGCGAGGGTACATGCTATGAAATATATTAGGCGGAGTATTGAGGATGTTATCGAAAATTCTGCGCAGTCCTTTAAAGCTGTGCTAGTTACCGGGGCTCGTCAGACAGGGAAATCCACACTTCTGCAGGAGCTTTTTCCAAAACGGAAGACAATTACGTTTGACGATCAGTTTCTGGAGGATCAGGCGAGAGAAAATCCGGATATGTTTTTGGTTCTGAATGCACCGCCGGTTACGATGGATGAGGTGCAGCGGGTGCCGGAGCTTTTCCGATATATCAAGATGTCCTGTGACCGGAGTGAGGAAAAGGGACAGTTTCTTTTGTCCGGGTCGCAGCCGTTTCGCCTGATGGAACTTGCGTCAGATTCTCTTGCCGGGAGAGTTTCTGTCATTGAGCTGGCACCACTTTCCCTTCGTGAGATTATGGGGGATCCGAGTACGCTGCCCTTTGTGCCGACCTTGGAATATGTAAAAGAGCGGGCAAAAACGGCAAAGGCTCCGGCGAATATCTGGGAGATCATTCACCGCGGCGGCTATCCGCAGCTGCAGGATCCGGAAATGGACTGGCAGATTTATTTTGCAAGCTATGTAAAAACCTATCTGGAAAGGGATGTGCGTGAGCTTTCTGCTGTGCAGGATCTGGATACCTTCCGTCGGTTTATGATTGCCTGTGCAGCACGGACCGGAGAAATGCTGAATTACAGCAACATTGCCGAAGAGATCGGAAAAGATGCTGATACCGTGAAGAAATGGATTTCCATTCTGGAGGCGTCCGGAATCATTTATATACTGGAGCCGTATACGGCATCGGTTCTGAAAAGGGCGATCCGCACACCGAAATTGTATTTTCGTGATACAGGACTTGCGGCTTATCTGACAAGGTGGCTGACTCCGGAAACGCTGGCGAATGGGGCAATGAGCGGGGCTTTCTGGGAGACCTTTGTGATTTCAGAGATTTTGAAATCGTATTCAAACCGGGGACTGGATTATCGGTATTTTGTCTCTTATTACCGGGGCAAGGACCGGAAGGCAGGACAGGAAGACGAGATTGATTTTATTATTGAAGAGAATGGAATTCTGCACCCGATCGAGATTAAGAAAAATAGTCGCGTAAAGGCGGAGATGACCTCTGCGTTTCAGGCGCTGGACGCTATTCCGGATAAGAAGCGCGGAATGGGGGCATTGATCTGTATGTGTCCGCAGCCGGGAATGGTGCGGGATAATATTCTGCAGCTTCCGGCCTGGTATATCTAGACTACATCAACACATTTTCCTGCTCCGTGAAGCTAAGGAAAACAGGAAAACGTCAGGAAGCTGTGACGAGGGAGAACAATGAAGAGCAAACGACTGGGAGACATTCTGATTTCAGATGGACTGCTGACGCAGGAACAGCTGGAGGAGGCACTGGCACAACAGAAGCAGACACACGAGCGTCTGGGCGCGGTGCTGATTGAGTACGGCTACATCACGGAGAAGGAACTGATTGATGCACTGCGAAATCAGCTCGGCATTGATTTCATTGATCTGACGAAAACAACGATCGACCCGTCCATGTCGCGCTACATTCCGAAGGCGCTTGCTCAGGAATATGAGATCGTTCCGATTCAGGTGGTTCGTGACAATCTGTTCATTGCGATGTCGGATCCGCTGAACTTCATGGCGATCGAAAGAGCGCGGAATACGAGCCGGAAAAATATCGTTCCGATGATCGCAAGCAGCGCTGCGGTAAAGCATGCGATCAACATTCTGTACGAAAACGTGAATGCTGCGGAGGCCATGGCGGCGATGCGCGCCGAGGCCGGAATCCGCGAGGATGCGGTGGTGGAGAGCGAGCAGGATGCGGCAGAAGAGGGACCGACCATCCGTCTTGTGAACTCCATCATCGAGCGCGCCATGGTGGAATCCTGCTCGGATATTCATATTGAGCCGACCGAAGGCGACATGCAGATCCGCATGCGAATTGACGGGCGGCTGCATAAGGTTCTGACGATACCGGCAGATCTCAAGGACTCCGTCATCTCCCGTATCAAGGTTATGTCGCACATGAACATCGTGGAGCGAAGAATTCCTCAGGACGGCCGTATCAATATGAAGGTCAAGGGGCGGGATGTGGACATGCGTGTCAACACGCTGCCTACGATTTTCGGCGAAAAAATCGTAATCCGTATCCTCGGCAAGGACGAGAAGATGCTGACCAGACAGGGAATCGGCATGGTTTTTGCGGAGGATAATAGCAAGGTGGACCGTCTCCTTGCGAACACAAGCGGCGTCATCATGATCGTGGGACCTACCGGCTCCGGTAAAACATCGACGATGTTCACCCTGATTCGCGAGATGCTGAATGAGAGTACAAATCTGGTGACTTTGGAGGACCCGGTGGAGTACAACATCCCGGGCGCGACGCAGGTTCAGATCAATGAGAAGGTAGGACTCACCTTTGCGAGCGGCCTCCGTGCTATTTTGCGTCAGGATCCGGACATCATCTGCGTCGGAGAAATCCGTGACGGCGAGACCGCGCAGATCGCGATGCGTGCGGCAATTACCGGCCACCTGGTGATTACAACCATTCATACGGAGGATGCCGTGACGGCAATCGACCGCCTGAAGGACATGGGAGTGGAGCCCTACCTGATTTCGGCAGGTCTTCGCGGCATTATTTCGCAGCGGCTTCTTCGAAGAGTCTGCCCGCACTGCAGGTCGGAATACGTACCGGATCAGAAGATTCTGGAAATCAGCCCGATCAAAATGCTTCCCGGTCAGAAGTTTTACCACGGCAAGGGCTGCGATCAGTGCTTCCACACGGGATACCGCGGACGAATCGGCGCCTTTGAAATTCTTCTTATGAATGATGAGCTCCGCCGCGCGATCACCTCCAATGCGGACAAGCAGGCCTTCCGCGAAACAGCGGCAAGGACAAGCGGCTATGTGACCATGATGCAGAACGCGGAAAAACTTGTAGAGGAAGGAATCACAACCGTAGAGGAAGTGGAACGGACGATATTGGTTACGGACTAGCGCAAGTTCTGCCATCTGATGATGGCAGAACATTGCTCGAGCAGAACGGTGTTCTGCTCGGCGCGTCGGAAGTAAAAGAGGATTTTGCCATGCATATTGAAGAACTGGTAACGGAGGCCGCCGGAAGGCGCGCCTCGGACATACATCTGATCTGCGGCCTTCCGCCGAAGATCCGTGTGGACGGGAAGCTTGTCAGTCTCCGATCGGAGGTACTGACGGATGCGGAGTGTGAGGCGCTTGCAAGGGAACTTGCGGGGGATTCCTATGAGCAGATTGCAAGGATCGGGGAGCTCGATTTCGCAAGAACGCTTGCGGGAGAGCGTGTCCGTGTCAATCTGTTCCGGCAGCAGGGGCATGTGAGCGCGGCACTTCGTATTCTGAGTAATCGGATTCCGGAGCTGAGTACGCTCGGACTTCCGAGGGCGGTCTCTGCTTTTCCGGGCTATCAGAGGGGAATTATTCTGGTGACCGGCGAGACGGGCTCCGGAAAATCGACCACGCTTGCGGCGATTCTGAACCAGATCAATCATACGAGAAGCGAGCATATCATCACGCTCGAGGATCCGATCGAGTATGTGTATGAGCCGGATCAGTGCATCATCAATCAGCGGGAGATCGGAACCGATACGGAGTCCTATGCGGATGGCCTCCGCGCATCGCTTCGAGAGGATCCGGATATCATTCTGATCGGTGAGATGCGGGATGCGGAGACCATTGATACAGCAATGACGGCAGCAGAGACGGGACATCTTGTTTTTGCAACGCTTCATACAAACTCGGCGGTGGAGAGTGTGGACCGCATTGTCGGCACCTTCCCTGCGGAGAAGCAGCCACAGATCCGGATGCAGCTGTCGACCACGCTTCAGGCGGTCCTGTCCCAGCAGCTTCTGGAGCGCACGGGCGGCGGACGCGTGGCGGCCTGCGAGTGCATGATTGTGACCAATGCACTTCGGAATCTGATTCGTGAGGGGCGGACGCCCCAGATGGCATCGAGCATGCTGACGGGCGCAGAGATGGGCTCCATCACCATGGACAACTGCCTGATTGATATGGTTGTCGGCGGTAAGATTGATATCCGGACAGCTATTGAGGCGGCGCATGATCCGGATTATGTTCAGAAGAAGCTGAAATTCTGAGAAGCTTCAGGCCGCGCTGCGAGGGAAAAAGTATCTTTGCGAGAGCAGGAGCTTTGGAGATGCTGGAATATTTGGAGTGAGGGACGTTTTTTAGCCAAGTCAGGTGCGGATGGCGCCCGGAGCATCCCTATTTGCAGAAAAGTCTGTGCAGGGATGAATTTCCACGGAAGAAATCATCCTGATTCGCGGGAAAGTCCGAGCAGGGATGAATTTCCACGGAAGAAATCATCCCTAATCGCAGGAAAGTCTGTGGAGGGATGCTTTTCCATCGGAAAATGCATCCCTGCATGGAGGAATTGCTGTTCCAGGATGCTTTGTTGGCTGGAAAAGCATCCCTGCAAAACAAAAAGCAAATTTCAAGATGCTCCAGCGGCCAGAACGGCCAGAGCAATCAGAACAACCAGCGGCCAGAGCGGCCAGAGCCATCAGAAAATCCAGCACAGCCAGTCACAGCATAAATTACAGAAACGGGAAAAGATTATGTCAACATTCAAGTACAAGGCACTGACAAAGGAAGGCATGCAGATCAGCGGTGTGGTGCAGGCCTCGGACCAGTACAGAGCGGCGGATCAGATCCGGACAACGGCCCCGGTCATCCTCTCGCTGACACCGGTTCGAGAGAAGGGGGATTCCTTCTGGACCCGCGACATCGGCGGGAACCGGGTCAATCTGAAGAACCTGTCCATTCTCTGCAACCAGATTGCCATCACGCTTCGCGCAGGTGTTCCGATTGCCAGATGCCTGGACATGATCGGCGGGCAGACGGAGGACAAGCTTCTTCGGAAAATTTTCCTGAAAACAGCGGAGGATGTTGCGGGCGGTGCAGGACTTGCCAACAGCATCCGAAGGAATGGCCCGCAGCTTCCGGCGACTCTGATCGAGACGATCCGCGCAGGTGAGGAATCGGGCAATATTGAGCGGTCCTTTGAGGAAATGGCACAGTACTATGAGAAGCAGTACAAGACCCAGTCGAAGATCAAGTCGGCGCTGTCGTATCCGATCTTTGTCGTTTGCGTTGCCATTGTCGTTCTGATTGTTGTCATGGTTGTGGTCATTCCGACGCTGACGCAGACCTTTGCGGAGCTTGGCGGAGAGCTTCCCATTATGACGCAGGTCCTGATCAGTACCTCGGAATTCTTCTCGAAATACTGGATCTTCATGGTGATAGCCATTCTGGCACTGGTCCTTGCCTGGAAGATGTATGTAAAGACCGACAACGGAATCATGACGCAGGGCAGAATGCAGCTGAACATGCCTGTCCTTGGGAAAATTCATCGCATGAGCGGCGCGGCAGAATTTGCAAATACCATGAGCATGCTCCTGAGCTCCGGATTGAACGTAGACCGGGCCATTGACATTACGGCGAAGACGCTCAATAATTCGATCCTCCGGAAGGAAACGGAATCCATGATCGCAAGGATTGAGGAAGGACATCCGCTCGGAGAATGCATTCGCGACTGCAAGAATTATCCGAGAACGCTGCAGGAGATGTGTGCGATGGGCGAAGAGACCGGTGAGCTTGACTCTTCTCTGAAGGTGATTGGAGATTTCTACACAAACGAAGCAGATACGGCGACCAAAGATGCCCTTGCAAAGCTTGAGCCTACGATGCTGGTGCTGCTCGCTGTTTTTGCAGGTTTTATTGTCATTTCCATCTATCTGCCGATGTTTACCATGTACAATCTGATGTGACGGGGAATAAAAAGTCGATTAATTGTCATTATAGCCATTCTTTCCTTGCAAGGGGTTTAAGGTAATTTTTCTTTAGATCTCGTTCATTTCCAAAGAATGATAGTTCGGATTTTGATAATTGCTTTGTATCCATTTTGAGCTTTACTAAGTGCATGGTACAAAACAGGTCAGCAACCTGAAAGAGTTTGTAATCGGCTGGGACAGTTTTTCGAAAATAAACTTCAGGTAAGAGGGCATTAAAAACAGAAGACAGTATTTTACTGACTTCAATCTGACCGTTATCGTAGTAGATTTTCACGCAGTCAAATTCCAAAAATTCGTTGTAGTGGCTATGAATAAATGTTGAAATAAGTTTTGAAAGTTTCCCTGTGGCTTCAATTGAGTCAGAAATGTGTCGTTTTTCAATGGAAAAGCACTTGTATCGGATATCAACCTGTCTGACGAAAGCAACCATTTTGTTGAAAATTCGTCGGCGTTCGCTGATTTTTAGAAGGGAATAATTTTCTTCCTTACGAATAATTGGACCTGTGTGAATACAGTGATTTGGTAATTTTAGATAATTCAGCTCTTCGTCTAAGCGGGCAAGCGCTGAATCAATAGACGAACTTTGATTATGGAAAACCATTGTAATTATGTAATAGGGTGAATGGAGAATTGTATTCTCCAAAATCGCCAGATTCGTCTATGAAGATACTTAATTCTCTCATATACTAATCCGCCTGAAAATGGCGGGGAACTTCCCCGCCCATGATGGACCCGGGTCTTGCGACCAGCCCAATCAGCCGAAGCTGATTTATATTATTATCATACTGGAAAATTGAAAAATTGTCATGTGGTAAAAACATAGTGAGCATCATGATGCTGGAGTTCATACTATAGGAAAAATACAGTCGTGAATCAAACGAGGGGGGATCACACGATGAAGAAGCTGACAACGGGTAAAATATGGCAGTTTGCCGCGGGGCAGTTTGGATGGGCCATGCTGTCCGGAATCATTTCGAACTGGCTGGTGTATTTCTATCAGCCGGATGAGGCGGCAATCTCGCAGGGACAGACCGTGTTCATTCCGCAGGGGCTTGCCATTCTCGGCATCATCACGGTGATCGGCGGAATCACAGCGTTGGGACGCGTTTTTGATGCCTTCACGGATCCCATGATCGCATCGCTGTCCGACCGCTGCACATCGAAAAACGGGCGGAGAATCCCGTTTCTGAAATGGGCGTCGCTTCCGCTGGCTCTTGCGACGGTGCTTGTTTTCTGGTCGCCGGTGAATGAGAAGAGCTGGATCAACGCGGTTTTTCTGCTTGTGATGGTCCTTGCTTATTATCTGTTCATTACGGCTTACTGCACGCCGTACAACGCGCTGATTTCCGAGCTGGGGCATACGCAGCAGGAGCGTCTGAATATTTCCACGGCGATTTCCTTTACCTTCATCGCCGGAACTGCGGTGGCCTATTTGGCACCGGCCATCTGGGGGATTTTTGTTCCTGCTCTTGGAAGAGTCGGAGCAATCCGTCTGACCTTTACCGTCATGGCGGCCATCGCGTGGCTTTGCATGCTGGTGCCGGTTTTCTGCATCCGCGAGAAGGAGTACGTCAATACCGTTCCGGTGCAGGAATCTGCATTTCATTCCCTGGCAGCGACCTTCCGGAACGGAGAGTTCCGCAAATTTGTCGGCTCGGATATTTTCTACTGGATCGCGCTGACCATGTTTCAGACCGGGCTCCCGTTCTTCGTTACAAGCCTTCTGAAGCTTCCGGAAACGATGACCACGCTGTATTTCGTGGGCATGACGGCGCTGTCCGTTCTGTTTTACCTTCCGGTCAATAAGGTGACTTCGAAATTCGGGAAGAAGCGGATGCTTCTGTTTGCCTTTGTCATGTTCAGTACGGCGTTCTTTTACACCGGCTTTATGGGTAAAATACCCTTTCTCTCCGCGGCGGCGCAGGGCTTTGTGCTGATGGTGTTTGCCGCGCTGCCCATGGCGATTTTCGGAATTTTGCCGCAGGCGATGGTTGCGGACATTGCAGAGAGCGACTCCGTGACAACCGGCAGCAACCGCGAGGGCATGTTCTTCGCGGCCAGAACCTTTGCCTTCAAGCTCGGTCAGAGCCTGTCGATGCTGATTTTTACGGCGGTTTCCACGATCGGTACCGGCACGGGTACCGGATATCGGGTCGCAGCCTTCGGCGCGGCGCTGTTCTGCGGAATCGGCGCGGTTCTGCTCGTGTTTTATAACGAAAACAAGATCAATGCCGTGATTGCGGGAATGCAGAGCGGGAAATAAGCAGGGAGCAGAAGAATACAAAATACTTACAGGAGATGAGGACGCAGGATGGAGTGGATTCACGAAGCACATTATGCGGAAGAGATGGAGAAGACGGCGGAGCCGTACCTGGAAAAGAGAAGGAGAGATCTGTCGACGGAGCCGTATCTGGCAAAACGGCGGAAGAATCTGTTTTTCCCGGTACAGCAGAAGAAAACTGGAAAAGAACGGCTTTTCCCGGTTCAACAGAATGAAACGGAAAAGGCCCCAAAGCTCCATGTCGTCCGCTACACGGCGGATCAGCCGAAGGGCGTTCTGGTCATCAGCCACGGCTTTACGGAGAGTGCACCGAAATATGAGGAGCTTGCGTTTTATTTTCTCCAGGCGGGATACCACGTCTATCTGCCGGAGCACATGGGGCACGGGAGCAGCTACCGCATGACCGAGGATCTGTCGATGGTATATGTGGATCACTGGAAACGGTATGTGCAGGAGCTTCTGCAGGTATGTCATGCCGCAAAGAGCGAAAATCCGGGGCTTCCGCTGTCCTTGTTTGCGCATTCCATGGGCGGCGGAATCGGCGCGAGTGCAGCAGCGACCGAGCCGGAGCTGTTTTACCGCGTGGTTCTGAGCTCGCCGATGATCCGTCCGCTGACCGGAAATGTTCCCTGGCCGCTTGCATGGATCATTGCGGAGGGCGCCTGCCTTCTTGGGAAGGGCAAAACCTATGTACCCGGCCAGAAGCCGTATCAGGGAAACGAGACCTTCGAGGAGAGCGCTTCCACATCGGAGCCGCGTTTTGCCAGATATCATGCGATTCGTGATGCCCATCCGGAATATCACATCAACGGAGCCTCTTATGGCTGGCTTGCCAGTGCCATCCGCATGAGCCTGTTCCTGCAGCACCGCGGCTGGAGGAGCATGAAATCGCCGATGCTGATTTTCCGGGCGGAGAGCGATCAGTACGTTTCGCTTGAAGCGCTGAAGCGTTTTGCAGAGAAAATACAGAAGCACAGGATCGTTCCGTGCGAATATGTGATGATCCCGGGAACGCGGCATGAGCTGTATTCTACGCCTGACGCGGTGCTGCAGGACTACATGGAGCGGATTCTCCGGTTCCTGTCGGAGGGATAGACCCGGTGCTTCCGGGGGCTGGATTTCCGGTGCTCCCGGGAGGTGAGATTCCCAGCGCTCCCGGGAGGTGAGATTCCCCGGTTTTCCGGAAGATGATTGACGGGAACATCGGAAGTGCTATGATAGAGCCTCGAAAAAGAAGTGTGAAAGAGGTGGGTTCCGTGCAAATCAGTTTATTGCTCATGCAGGAGATCGTGAAGCTGTTCGTGATCATGCTCATGGGGTATGCCGTTGTGAAGGCAGGCCTGATGAAGGCATCCGACAGCAGGAGTATCTCGGTTGTCCTGGTGTATCTTGTCATTCCGTGTGTGATCATCCATGCATTTCAGGTGGATTGTACGCCTGATGTACAGAGGGGCCTGATCCTCGCAGCAATCGCAGCGGCTGCAATTCATGTTTTGTTCCTTGCAATTACGGTACCTTTGAAGAAGCTGCTGCATCTAGATGTGATTGAGCAGGCAACCTGCATTTATTCCAATGCGGGGATTCTGGTGATTCCGCTGGTGCAGGCACTTCTTGGCGAGGAGTATGTGATTTACTCCAGCGCATTTATTGCCGTGCAGCTGATTCTTCTGTGGACACATGGGAAAAACCTTCTCTGCGGAGAGAGTCATCTTGAGTGGAAGAGGGTGCTCCTGAATGTGAATATCCTGTCCATCCTTGTGGGGATCTGCCTGTTTCTTCTGCAGATCAGGCTTCCTGCCGGAGTGCAGGATGTTCTTGGCATGATGAACAATATGATCGGACCTCTCGGAATGCTCCTTGCCGGAATGGCCATTGCGGAGACATCGCTGAAGTCGGTCTTTCTGCGCAAACGGAGCTATCTGACGGTAGTGCTCCGGCTCATCGTCTATCCCCTGCTCGCGCTACTTCTGATCAAGGGAATTTTTCCGGCATCCAATGCCGGAGTCAGCGATGCGGACTCCATTCTTCTGACCGTGTATCTGGCAGCGATCACCCCTGCCTGTGCGACCATCACCTCGATGGCACAGCTCTATGAGTGCGATGCGGCGTATTCCAGCTCGCTCTATGTCCTGACAACGATCCTCGCCATTGTGACCATGCCGCTCATGGTGTTCCTGTATGAAGTGATTTGATTTGGAAGAAAGTCAATCAAAGGGAAGCCGAGAGGGTAATGGCTTCCAGATCATTGACCGCCTTCTGTAAGGATTTCAGGGCATACTCAATGCTCTGAAGAGACATCTGCTCTGCGCTTCTGATTCATTCCTGTTCTCCTTGTTTCTGTTTTCTTCCGATGCCTGCATCCCGTGGATCAATCCTTTTGTTATATAATATCTGCAGAAAAGAAGGCCTGCTCCCACCGCAGCAGTGTGAATCTTCGGCCGAAGTTATCTCTGCGCGCGGGAAAAGGCATAAGGAACAGCCAGGAAAAACATCAGGCGGGGTCAAAGATCACAAGTGAGAAAACAAAGACGAAAACCGAAAAGGAGAATACAGTGGTGGCAGATCATTGGATTTCTTCTCTGTATGTATTACCTGGCTCCGTCCTTTTCCAACATGGGACGGCTTCTTCTGCATTCTGTTGCAGAGCCGGCGCTGCAGCTCCTGTCGGATGAGGATTCAGAGACTGCCCTGTCGCTTGCGGGAACGCAGGATATCGGAAAGGGGAACATCTGCTTTGTCCATTTTCAGGATGACAAATACAGTGTAGATGGGTCGCAGGCGGTCAGTGCGGATGCTGCGCAGCGGAAGGGTATTTTCCTCATGGAGCAGCAGTACAAGGAATTCGATGCCACCGCCTTTCCTGCCTATACCATTACGGATTCGATGGGCGTCAGCTGCCTTGCTTACGATCAGAAAACGATTCAGAAGATGCAGCAGATTCATGAGGAATGCCAGAACTGGTGCGGCGAGCATATGCCATCCATTGTGCCGGACGGGACCGGGGAAGCAGAAGCGATTCGTCTGTGTGCGGACTGGGTTGCGGATTATATGAGCTATGATGATAAGGCACTGACGGACGATGAGCTTTCCATGTTCTATCAGAATGCAGCCATCGGATTCGGTACAGGGAGAGGTGTCTGTACAACGTATGCCGCCATGTTCAACACCATGGTCACCTGGCTTCCGTTTCATCCGGACAGCCAGGTCGTTGATTATCAGGCCGAAGATGCTGGCCATATCGACACGGTCATTGCCAGCAATGACGTGCATGCGTGGTCCCTGCTCCGGAGCGGCAGTCAGTGGAAGCAGTATGATATTACTTATTATGACGGTCATGATCTGATGCGGCAGCCGGAATATCTGGATATGCAGTATGCTGAAATGCATGACGGAGATCACGAAATCACGAGCGAGTTTACCTTAAATTATATTAATCATGACGATTAAGAAAATCGAAAACACTCGAAATAACGAAAGAACCGGCCGAAAACCACGAAAATCGCCCCGCTCCGGCATTTTCTATTGATTAATTTTTTGCTAAGAAGTAGAATTGATTTTATCAAAAAAGCATACGCTTTTTAAAAACTAGTATCTGGTAATTAATTATTTCCTTTGGGAGGAGACCAAAAATGTTCAAGAAACTTCGTAAAAACGAAAAAGGTTTTACACTCGCTGAGCTGCTGATCGTAGTGGCAATCATCGGCGTGCTGGTTGCAATTTCGATTCCGATCTTCACGGCACAGCTTAGCAAAGCTAAGTACGCAACGGATCTTGCTAATGCTCGTTCGATTTATGCAGAAATGCAGGCAGACTATCTTGTAAATGGCGAACAGAAGTTAACATTGCCTGGTGATCCTGTCAAAGCAGATGGCACTTCACAGACAATTACAATTACTGAGAAGGATGGAAGCGTGAACACTTATAAGTTTAGCGGCATTGTTGGTGTTACTCTTGCTCCTGGAACAAACACTACACAGCCAAAAGTCGTAGTTGCAGCGTGTGCTAAGACAGGTGATGCGGAAGTAACTTTCGGTGGAAATGCTGCTGGAACAACAACAACTCCATAATATCAAGCTATAATAACCGACACCCATCCTCCATGCGAGGATGGGTTTTTCTATGCCCAAACCAATCCTGTTACACATTCCAGCAGTTCACTTCCAGCCCACAATTTCTCATCCAATCCCTCTTTCTGTCCTCGTAATTCTCTCGCATACGAGTTTCGCTCGCCGGTTGTTTTTTCAGACAATGGAACCTTGTGGCAAAACACATTTCAGAAAATCATTTTGTGGATATCTCGATAACCTTGGGGCAAAAGCGTTTGTTTCGCCAAATGGGTTATAACCTTTTCGCGAAAGTAACTGTTTTGCCGAAAGGTTATTACTTTTGCGCAAAAGGGGGTAGTACGTGCGGATGAGAGGCGGGGAAGGACAGGACAAGAGAAAGATAGAGCAGCGGCCGGAGAAAAATCCAGTCA
>ERZ857629.577-NODE-577-length-48939-cov-4.889575_pt1 | contig 48939 bp, 45 predicted proteins | sample MGYA00519700_ERZ857629 | MGnify/ENA primary metagenome ERZ857629 (study PRJEB31778, sample SAMEA3449351) | human gut metagenome | biome: human gut; feature: human-associated habitat; material: faeces | place: United Kingdom | collected 2010/2012 ... | reverse complement strand
CCGTTCGACTTGCATGTGTTAGGCACGCCGCCAGCGTTCATCCTGAGCCAGGATCGAACTCTCATGTTAAATGTTGATTCATCACCCTCAGGTGATGCTTCATCCTTTTCTTTAACAAACTCGTTCAAACTCGTCTCACAATAAAACGTTGCGTTTTTCTCGTAAGTTAACCTTGTTTACTTGGTTTGTTCGCTGCCATCTCCTTCATCCTTCCGGATGCTCATGATGGCTGAACATTTCGCTAGGAATGTTCTGAATCTTCTTGATCTTCCGTAGAAGATCTGGAATCTTCAGGGTTGCATTTCTATTTGATTGTCACTATTTGATTGAGAATTTTCATCACATCTTTCGATGCGTTCCTGCCTGGCAGGTCTTCGTTGTTGCTTCGTGTTCCTCAGCAGCAACTCTGATAGAATATCATGTGATCTCTTTCTTGTCAACAGCTTTTTTCATTTTCTTGAAAATCAATTCAGATCCATGAGAAGTTATTGTCTTGTGAGATCCTGTTCTCTCGAACAGCGAATCGTATTGTATCATCGCCGTTTTCGAATTGCAAGTAGTTTTTTCACTTTTTAGAATTTTAGGGTAGGAATGCTCTCCATAGCCTAAAATGCATCCCTGCCAGGCTTTTCCCGCGAATCAGGATGAATTCCCGAGTTGGGAATCATCCCTGTGAGATTTTTCCCACAAATCAGGATTAATCTCCCCGCTGGGAATCATCCCTGCCAAACATTTCCCACAAACCAGGATCAATCTCTCCGACAGGAATCATCCCTTTGAGACTTTTTCCGCAAATCAGGATCATTTTCCCCGACGAAAATCATCCCTGCAAAAGCTTTTCATCAAATCAGGATCAATCTCCCCGACAGGAATCATCCTTTTGAGACTTTTCCCGCAAATCAGGATCAATCTCCCCGCTGGAAATCATCCCTGCCAGGCATTTCCCGTAAATCAGGATCAATTCCCGAGTTGGAAATCATCCCTGTGAGATTTTTCCCGCAAATCAGGATCATTTTTCCCGACGAAAATCATCCCTGCCAGGCATTTCCCGTAAATCAGGATCAATTCCCGAGTTGGAAATCATCCCTGTGAGATTTTTCCCGCAAATCAGGATCATTTTTCCCGACGAAAATCATCCCTGCAAAAGCTTTTCATCAAATCAGGATAACTTTCCCGCCGAAAATGCATCCCCAGCCGCGCTTTCAGGCAAATCAGGATAATTCCCTGACAAAAAGCCCTGTCCCAAATGCATCCCCGACCGCCAGCAAATCATCTCGCAGCAGCTTTTCGCACCAGCAAATCATCTCGCACCAACTTTTCAGCAATCACCAGCTTTTCAGCAATCACCAGCTTCCCATCATTCAGCAGCTCATCTCACATCAGGCTTTTTTCTTCCCAGGCTTGATCAGGAGCAATGTCCAGAAGCTTCGCGACTGTCGGAGCAATGTCCTTTATGCTTACATTCTCAAGCTTTTCGCCGGGTTTAAAATCTTTTCCCTTGATGATGAACAGTATGGTCATATCCTCCGGCGAATCCGTGCCGTGCGTTCTGTCATGACCGCCGTGGTCCGCGGTAACTATGACAGTAAAATCATCCGGAAGGGAGTTCACAATCCGTTCGCATTCCGTCAACCAGAATTAATAAAACTCTCATTTTACACCTCGCTGAGGCAAAATCCGCAAAGGCGGTTTTACCGAATGCGGCAGAAGCCGGTGCGTCAGCGCCGATGCTGCAGCTTGAAAGCAGCATGTCTATGTCACCTTCAAGCTCTATCCCCCAGTTTAAAAAAAACGGATCTCGCGATCAGTAAGATCGCGAGATCCGTTTTTCGCTACGAACCTATGATAGTTTTCCAGGACAGGTACCTCAACAGCCGCACATGCTCGTTTCAATCAAGTTCCGAGCAAAATACGTCGGCTTCGATCAGATTCTGCACTGTCCCAAAGGCACCTGCAAAGACGCCTGCCCAATCAGGATCCGGCCGCGCACGAGACACGTCGATTTCATCAGGTCTGTGCCGCTCCGTCTACAAAGAGAATGGTTCCTGTCACATAGCTTGCAAGATCGCTTGCCAGGAACAGGAATGCATTTGCCACCTCCTGCGGCTCGCCCATGCGGCCGAGCGGAATCGGAGCACATACGCGCTTCACCATTTCCTCCGGAAGGTTGGCAACCATGTCCGTTCTGGTAACCCCCGGGGCAACCGCATTCACACGAATGTTATCTTTTCCAAGCTCGCGGGCAAGGCTCTTCGTGAGACCGTTAACCGCAAACTTACTGGTCGGATAGCCCACGCCGGACGGCTGTCCGTAAAGGCTGACAATCGAGCTGGTGTTGATGATGGATCCTCCACCGAGTCTCTTCATTCGAAGAGCTGCCGCGCGGCATCCGTTGAAGACCGCGATGACGTTCAGATCCATAATCTTCCGAAACTCTTCCGTTGTATATTCGTACAACGGTTCCCTCGCCGAGATCCCGGCATTGTTCACCAGAATATCAATCCGTCCGAATGCCTTCTCCACCTCTGTAAATGCAGCGTCCATCGCAGCATAGTCCGTCAGATCCGGCCACATGCCAATGACATCCCATTCCGGATTCTCTTCCTTCAGCTGTGCAAGCGCCTTGTCCACCGTCTCCTGTCTGGAACCGAAAATAGCGACAGACGCTCCGTTTCTCAGAAAAGTCTCCGCGATCGAATATCCGATGCCGCGTGTACCACCCGTTACGATTGCTTTCTTCCCCTGTAGCAGCATATTCAGAATCCCCCTGTCCGCAATATTAAAATGTGAATTTACAGTAATGATATCACATTATTTTCGCACAAAGGAATCCCTGTTTCGTTAATTTTCCAACGTTTCTGTCAGTTCCAGGCTGTGCTCTTCCACCATGCGGTCACACAGATCCAGGAATTCATCCAGCGGTACATTATTCAGCTGCTTGTTGCCGCGGATATTGATCGAAACCGTGTTGTTTGCTGCCTCGTTGTCGCCAAGAACCAGGATATAAGGATCCTTGTAATTCTTAAAGCCCTTAATCTTAGTCTTCATATTATTGTCGGAGTAATCTGCTTCCACACGAAGTCCGTTTTTACGGCACAGGTCTGCGACCTTCTTCGCATACTCATTGTGCTCCGGACGAATCGGAACAATGCCGATCTGATAAGGAGAAAGCCAGAACGGGAAGTTTCCCTTGAAGTTCTCCGTGATGATTCCGATGAATCTCTCCATGGATCCGAAAATTGCGCGGTGGATCATAACCGGCTGCTTCTGTGTTCCGTCTGCTGCCGTATACTTCATTCCGAAGTTCAGCGGAAGCTGGAAATCAAGCTGGATGGTTCCCATCTGCCACTCACGTCCAAGAGCATCCTTCATCTTCAGGTCGATCTTCGGACCATAGAATGCACCGTCGCCTTCGTTGATTTCGAAGCCGTTCTCGCCATACTTGTCCAGAAGGATCTTCTTCAGATCCGCCTCCGCCTGATTCCAGGTGTTGATATCGCCCATATAGTCATCCGGACGTGTGGAGAGCTCTGCGCCATAGGTCAGTCCGAAGGTTCCGTAGATCTGTGTCGCGATATCCATGATATCATTGATCTCATCTGCGATCTGCTCCTCGGTCACAAGAATATGTGCATCGTCCTGACGGAACTGCTGTACACGGAACAGACCATTGAGCTCGCCACTCTTTTCCTTACGGTGAATGACGTCCACCTGGTTAATGCGAAACGGCAGATCCTTGTAGGAACGGGGCTTGGTCTGATAAATCTTAATGGCATTCGGGCAGTTCATCGGCTTCAGTGCGTAGGTATCCTCCTCGCTCTCTCCCTCTGCCGGAGGAATGATGAACATGCCGTCCTGATAGTGCGCCCAGTGACCAGAGGTCTCCCACAGCTCCTTCTTCGACAGAACCGGTCCGGAAATTTCCTGATAGCCATGCTCTTCATGAATTCCTCTCCAGAAGTCAAGCAGGGCGTTGAACAACTTCCATCCTCTGGGCATCCAGTAAGGCATTCCGGGTGCAGTGGGATCGAAGTAAAACAGCTCTGTCTGCTTTCCGATCAGTTTGTGATCTCTTTCCTTTGCCTCCCGGATCAGATCCTTGTGTGCCTTCAGAGCCGCCTTGTCCGGAAAAGCATACGCATAAACTCTGGTCATCTGATCGCGGTGCTCGTCACCTCTCCAGTAAGCGCCGGAAACGCTGCGCAGCTCAAATGCTGCAGACAGAAGATCCTGAGAATTCTCAACGTGAGGTCCTCTGCACAGATCCACATAATCGTCGCCGGTGTAGTAGATGGTGATCGTCTCATCCTCCGGAAGCTCCTCAATCAGCTCCGTCTTAAAGTGCTGTCCCTTGAAAATCTCCAGTGCCTCTGCCCGGGAAACCTCTTTTCTGGTCCAGTTCTCCTTACGCTTCAGAATCTCGCGCATCTTATCTTCGATCTTCTTGAAATCGGCCTCCTGAATGGTCTTCCCCTCCGGCAGGACGAAATCATAATAAAACCCGTCATCGATCTGCGGTCCGATGGCATACTGGGTCTCCTTGCCGTAAAGCTCCAAAACCGCCTTGGCCAGAATATGAGCCAGTGAATGACGATACACTTCCAGATACTGTTCTTTTTCCATTGCTGTTCTCCTTTATGAATGCAAAAACGCCCCTGACACCGCATCAGGCAGCGTCAGGGGCGTATCTCTACGCGGTTCCACCCTGTTTTCTTGCTTCGTTCATGATGATCACGGAATCACCGGGCCGGATTGGGGCCGCTCGGAGCTGGTCTTCAAACTGCGTCATCGCCGGAATTCTCACAGCATCCCGCGCTCCGAAGCCGCTTGGGCAGGCGCCCTGCCGGTTCTTCGCTCATGCAGCCATAACCGCTGCATTTCCGGGAGAATTCCTCTCTGAAGGCTTTCGTACAGTTCTACTCGTCTCTTCATCGCTTTACGTGAGCATCATACCCTCGCAGACGCAAAAAGTAAAGTCCCTCCTCATGCCGAAATTCGTCTTTTCCGCATGAGAATCAGCCATTCCATGCCAATCTTCGCAGAAGGTCCCTGTCCGCCAGATACTCGTATAAGGAATCCGAGAGAATATCTCCCGGAAGGAGCTCCTGCCGGTTTATGGAGCGGATGATGGAAACCAGCCCCTGCGGATCCTCGATCTCCTCCTTCCGGATCAAAAGCACCTCATGAACCGAGCAGGGAATCACATAAAGATCGCCTCCAAGCCGTTCCGCAAGGTAGGTCATCATTCCCGGATAAAACATCACCGACGAGCCGTAAAAAGCCTTTCTGCAGGTCAGCACATACAGTGAGCTCTCAGCCCCGGCATCTTCGCAGTCCTCCGGAAGGCCGAGGACCTCCCGCAGCGAAGCAAACAGCGGCGGATGAATTCTCCGGCTCTGAATCAGAGCATTCCGATGCAGCTCATACAAATCAATTCCCCACTGCTGCAGATCCTCCGGAAGAATCGGAATTTCTCCTCCGTCCTCCACATCGTAGCAGAACACAATTGCCAGATCCTCCCAGCCGATATACGGAAGCTTTTCCAGCTCCTGACGATTATGACAATGGTTCACGGTACGAATACAGATTCTCTCCTTCGCCTTCTGGTAAGGCATCGTCTGTGCGAGATTTACCTTTTCCGCGCACAGGCCTTTCCCGTGGATATTACAAGAATTCATGAATTTTCCTCCTGAAATAAGGCTTCTGAAAACGTGCGCCGACAGGCGCACCAAAAAAAACAAAGACAACGGAAACGCAGGTTTCCATTGTCTTTGTGAAAATTCATGATCCTGTACCAGCTCTCATCCGGCATCCGTCATGCATTATGCTCTGGAGAGATACTCGCCGCTTCTGGTGTCAATCTTGATCTTATCGCCGATGTTGCAGAACAGCGGTACTGCAACCTGTGCACCGGTCTCTACCGTAGCAGGCTTGGTTGCACCGGTAGCGGTGTTTCCCTTAAAGCCAGGCTCCGTCTCGGTAATCTCAAGCTCTACGAACATCGGAGGCTCGATTGCAAATACATTGCCGTTGTAGGAATCAACCTTGATCATGTCGTTCTCTTTGACGAACTTCATGTCGCTGCCGCAGACATCTGCGCCAAGGCTGATCTGCTCATAAGACTCCGTGTCCATGAAGGTCCACATATCGCCATCCTTGTACAGATACTGGAAGTCCTTGCGGTCGATACGAACCTGAGGGAACTTCTCGGTAGGACGGAAGGTGGTCTCGGTAACGCCTCCGTTGATGATGTCCTTCAGCTTGGTTCTTACGAAAGCTGCGCCTTTTCCGGGCTTAACGTGCTGGAATTCGATAATCTCATATACGTTGCCATCCTTCTCGATGGTAACGCCGTTTCTGAAGTCACTGGCTGTGATCATGTAGATAATCCTCCTGGAAATATATAGTCACAATTACGGAATCATGATACCGAAAACAGGCCTGTTTTTCAAGGCTTTTTTGCACAAATCCAGTCCATCGCTTCCAGATACCCCAAAAGGCCATGTCCCACGATCTGATGATCGCAGGCCGGTGCCGTCACGGACACCTCGCGAAACGCCTCTCTGGCATGAATGTCGCTGATGTGGATTTCCACCTTCGGAACAAAAACGCTTCGAAGCGCATCATGAATCGCATAGCTGTAATGCGTATACGCCCCGGGATTGATGACCACTCCGATGAGATCCTCGTCAAAATAAGCCTCCTGCAGCTTATCGATGATCGCTCCTTCGTGATTGGACTGCCAGCACTCCGCCGCGATGCCAAGATCTGCAGCATGCTTCTGAATCATTCCAAGCAAAGCGCTGTAATTCTCTGTTCCGTAAATGCTCTTCTCCCGGATCCCCAGAAAATTCAGATTCGGGCCATTGATGACCAGTATTTTCTTCATTTCTGCTCCCTGTCCGTCTTTTTATTCTCAACCGCGCATAGAATTTCCGCCGCAATCTCCGCCGGCTTCTTTCCGGATACCGCAACGCAGATATCCGCACAGTCCTCATAGGCCTGTCTTCTGCGCGCCATCAGTGTTCGTACCTTCTTCATACGGTCCGGTCCCTGCAAAAGCGGCCGCGTGGTATCCTTTCCAAGGCGCCGGATCACCTCATCCGGCGTAATCTCCAGAAGGATCACCGTTCCCAGCCTTCGAAGAAGCTCTCTGTTTTCTTCCTGAAGGACAATTCCTCCTCCTGTCGAATAGATCACATTCTCCCGTCCATTTGACGTAAGCTCCTTCAGAAGCTCCGTCTCCCGAAGACGAAATCCCTGTTCTCCTTCTTTATGAAAAATTTCCGTAACCGGCATACCGGCTCTTTGCACAATGAGTGCATCCGTGTCAAGCTGCTTCATGCCAGTTTTCCCGGCAAGCTCTCTGCCGATGGTGGTCTTGCCGCAGCCCATAAAACCAATCAGGACATAATTGTTCATCTGCTGCCCCCGTTTGACCTGAAAAAATCATACAGTCTGTGGCGGATCTTTTCAACAAGCTCCCGGTCCGGTCTCTTCCCGGTCCAGTGTTCAAAGGATAAAATCCCCTGCCACAGCAGCATATCCATGCCGTTTCTCCCCGGCTTGCCCGCCGCCTTTACCATGGAAAGGAAACGGGTTTCCTCCGGATTGTAAATGCAGTCATAGGCAGCATCCAGATTCTCATAAAAAGCAGGATCCTCCACCGGTACATTCTCCACTTTCGGAGCAAGACCGACGTTCGTGCACTGAATGGCAAGAACCTGTTCGCCCTCGAATTTCATCTTCATCGACACCGCAGCAGCTTCCGAAAGAAGCTGTGCCGAGACTGCCATGTCCGGAAATTCTTCCTTCAGATCTCCCGCAAGATGCTGTGCCTTTTCCAGAGTCCGGTTCAGAATGCAGAGCTTCCTTACCCCTGCATCTCCGCACATAAAGCCAGCCGCTCTTGCCGCGCCGCCAGCGCCGATCAGAATCACCGACATTTCCTTCAGAACAATTCCCATTTCCGTAAGCGCCCGAAAAAGGCCGGGATAATCCGTATTGTAGCCCTTGTATCCGCCCGGAATCACGCTTCCGTCTTCCGCTGTTCCCGGCTCCTGCCGGACCAGAGTATTGACGGCGCCAATCGCTCTCGCAATCGGATCCACCTCCGGAAGATTCGGAATGACTGCGCTTTTGTACGGCACCGTCACATTCATTCCCTGTACTCCAAGCGCATACGCACCCTTCACCGCATCGGGAATCATGCTCTCATCCGCCACCGGAAAGGTCTCGTAAACCAGATTCACTCCCAGACCTTCTGCCAGAAGATTATGGATGAGAGGGGAAAAGGAATGACCAACCGGATTCCCGATCAGTCCATATACCGCTGTTTTTCCATTTATTTCCATTTCTTGTTCCCTCGTACCGGAGCTTCCAGCTTCCTCTTCCAGCGAACCCAGAATTCCTCCTGCGTCGTCAATGGCTCCGTCAGAATGGAAATGACCCCTGCATTGTTGGCGCCCCAGATGTCCGTATATACCTGATCTCCGATAAACACCGTCGTCTTCGCATCGGTTCCCATAAGCTGCATCGCCTTCCGGTATTTATGTGGAAGAGGCTTCATCGCCCGGGTCACAACCGTGCTTCCGACATCCTTTGCAAAAAGACTGGCACGCGTTCCGGTATTGTTGGAAAGAATGACCGTCTGAAACCCCATGTCCCGGAGCCTTGCAAACAGCTTCTTTGCCCTGTCATCCGCAGGCGCATTCGGATTCACCAGCGTATTGTCAATATCAAAAATAAGCCCGCGGATTCCCTCTTCATAAAGGCCGCGATAGTCGATCTCATAGGCAGACTTTACCCGTCTATCCGGAAAAAACAAATCTTTCATCGGCGATCCATCCCAAGTCCCAGTGCTTTCTTGCCATTCTCCGTCTTCAGGACTTTCTCCAGCTCATCCATAAAGGTCTCAACGTCCTTAAATTCGCGATACACCGAAGCAAAACGGACATAGGCAACCGGATCCAGATCATGCACCTTCTCCATGACCAGCTCACCGATCTCGCGGCTCGAAATTTCCTTCTCCTCGCGGTCAAAAATCTCCGCCTCAATCTCATCCACGGTGTGTTTGATCTGATTGACGGAAACCGGTCTCTTATGGCAGGCGCGCAAAATACCGCCCTCTATCTTGGAGCGGTCATACGGCTCTCTGTTGTTGTCCTTTTTGATGACAACAAGCGGAATGGTTTCTACCTTCTCATACGTAGTAAAGCGTCTCCCGCAGGTATCACAGATTCTTCGTCTCCGGATGGAATTGTTCTCTTCCACCGGCCTCGAGTCGATCACACGGTTGTCTTCTTTTCCACAGAATGGACATCTCATAGCGTTCCTCCGGGCTTTCTGGTATTTTCACAATACACTTTAGTGTAGCATATCTTTCCTGCCCGTGCATATGGCCGGATGTCAAAAAGGAGCTTCGCCGTTCATGCGGCGAAGCTCCTTTGTATTCTGCATGTCAGTGCTGACAAGTATTCGAGGGATGCTTCCGATTATCTGTCTTCCCACTTCCAGTTTGCTACTTCCGGCAGATCCTGGCCATACTCATGAATGTACTGCTTATGCTCAACAAGCTTGTTGCTCATCTTCTGATACAGATAAGCGCCCTTGTTGCCAAGCTGAGGCAGATTCTGCAGAGCAGTCTGTACCAGATGGAAACGATCCACGTCGTTCTGTACGCGTACATCAAACGGAGTCGTGATGGTGCCTTCCTCCTTGTAGCCGCGAACATGAATCAGGCGGTTGTTGTGACGGCGATAGGTCAGCTCATGGATGAGTCCTGCATATCCATGGAAGTTGAAGATGACCGGCTTGTCCTTTGTAAACAGCATGTCATACTCTTCGTCCGTCAGACCGTGCGGGTGCTCATTGGAGGGCTGAAGCTTGAAGAGGTCCACAACGTTGATGAAGCGGATCTTCAGGTCCGGAAGCTCCTTATTCAGGATGCTGACAGCTGCCAGTGCCTCAAGGGTCGGTGTCTCACCTGCGCAGGCGAAGACGATATCCGGCTCCTGACCCTGATCGTTGGAAGCCCACTCCCAGATGCCGATGCCCTGTGTGCAGTGCTTGACTGCTTCCGGCATGGACAGCCACTGCGGACGAGGATGCTTGGAAGCTACGATTACGTTCACATAGTTCTTGGAACGCAGGCAGTGATCCATCGTGGACAGCAGGCAGTTGGTATCCGGCGGCAGATAAATGCGAACAACGTCTGCCTTCTTGTTTGCCATATGATCCATGAAGCCGGGATCCTGGTGGGTAAATCCGTTATGATCCTGCTGCCATACGGTCGAGCACATGATCAGGTTCAGAGAAGCGATCTCCTCACGCCAGGACAGCTGGTTGCAGACCTTCAGCCACTTCGCATGCTGTGCAGCCATGGAGTCTATAATTCTTGCAAAGGACTCATAGGTTGCGAAGAAGCCGTGACGGCCGGTCAGAAGATAGCCCTCAAGCCAGCCTTCGCACATATGCTCGGAGAGCATGGAGTCCATAACACGTCCATCTGCAGCAAGATGATCGTCCGTATCCAGATGCTCCGCATTCCAGTCTCTGTTCTCTACATCAAAGACTGCATTCAGACGGTTGGAGTTTGTCTCGTCGGGTCCGAAGATACGGAAGTTCTTCGCGTCATCATTCAGCTTGAAGACGTCACGGATGAACTTGCCCATCTCGGTCATATCCTGACCGTCCTTGCTTCCGTGGCCGTCTCCGATATCGAATGCATAATCGCGGAAATCAGGCATGCGCAGATCACGAAGAAGCTTACCGCCGTTTCCGTGCGGGTTTGCACCGATACGTGCATTGCCGACAGGAGCCAGCGCCTTCAGCTCCGGAATCAGCTTACCGTCATCGGTAAACAGCTCTTCCGGCTTGTAGCTGTGGAGCCAGTCCGAGAGCATCTGCAGGTGCTCCGGCTTGTCCATCATGATCGGAACCTGATGAGCCAGGAAGTTGCCTTCAATACGCTGTCCGTCAACTACCTTCGGGCCGGTCCAGCCCTTCGGTGTGCGAAGAACGATCATCGGCCATACCGGACGAGTCGTGTCATTGTTCTCTCTTGCATTCTTCTGGATCGCCTGGATCTTCTCGATCACTTCGTCCATGGTCTCCGCCATCTTGCGGTGCATCGTCATCGGGTCGTCACCCTCGACAAAATACGGCTCCCAACCGCAGCCATGGAAGAAATCCACCATCTCTTCATGCGACATGCGTGCGAAGATGGTCGGGTTTGCAATCTTGTATCCGTTCAGATGCAGAATCGGAAGAACTGCACCGTCGCTGACAGGATTCAGGAACTTATTGCTCTGCCAGGAGGTGGCAAGAGGGCCGGTCTCCGCCTCGCCGTCACCAACGGTAACAGCGGCAATCAGATCCGGATTATCGAATACAGCTCCGAATGCATGCGCAATGGAATAGCCGAGCTCGCCGCCCTCGTTGATGGAGCCGGGAGTCTCCGGTGCGCAGTGAGAAGGAACGCCGCCCGGGAAAGAGAACTGCTTGAACAGCTTCTGCATTCCGTCAACATCCTCAGAGATGTTCGGATAGATCTCGCTGTAGGAGCCGTCAAGGTAATCATTGGCAATATAGAAGTTTCCGCCATGTCCGGGACCGGAAAGAAGGATCAGGTCCAGATCGTATCTCTTAATGGCGCGGTTCAGATGTACAAATACAAAGTTCTGTCCGGGAACGGTTCCCCAGTGTCCGACAATTTTCTTCTTCACCATATCCATGGTCAGCGGCTTCTTAAGAAGCGGGTTGTCCAGAAGATACAGCTGGCATGCAGAAAGGTAATTGGCCGCACGCCAGTAAGCATTCATCTTTGTGAGAAGCTCGTCGGTGATGGGTCCCTTTTCCTCGCAGACAGCAGTCGTGAGATTGGTATCACTCATATTCAGTCTCCTTACTCATGAAATATGAAACGTATATTTGTCCGTCAGAGAAACGCCGGATGCTGCGCTCTCATGACACCTTCATCATATATCAGCGAAGAGACTCCGACAACTGATAAAAAAACGGTTTTATCCCTGTTTTGAATCGGAAAGACGCATAATTTGACGATTCTTTACATAGAGTCTCCGGATCCCCCGAAGCTCCTCTCTGGAAATTTCCCGCCTGGAAATCTTCCAGAGGAAAAGTCCGCTCCTCTCATCGGTGCCCTGCCCGTTTTCCGAAGCACTTCCCCCGGAAGCCTTTCCCGCAAAACTCCGCCGCTTCGACAAACGTCCTGCCGTAAACCAGACCTTCCAGTTCTGAAGCTCCTCCTCGATTCTCTCCACGTGTATTGTGAAGCACCTGTATTCCCCGAAAGCCGCGTCCTTTGGCAGCTCCCTTCGGAAATCCTCTTCACGGATTCCGATCGCTGCCAGATCCTCCGGAAGCTTCTCCCAGCCCTTCTGCTCCGCCGTAGCCTTCTTCCCTGCAAAAACAAAAACAGCCCCCCAAGCGGGCACCAGCGCATGGTACGCATCCAGCCTTCTTGCTTCTGCAATGTTATGGCAGCCCGACAAAAGTGCAGCTCCCACCGTCGAGGGCTCACGGAAAAAGAAGTCTCTTGGCTTTGCCTCGCCGGTGACCCCGTTTTCCAGAGAAACGATATCGCCGCCCATGGCGTACGCCTCATCCCGGTCCGCGGTCGCAAGGACCACGGTCACCTTTTTCTCTCCGGAAAGCTTCTCGCGAATTTCGGCAAGAAGCTCCGCCCGAAGATACGGATCCAGCCTTGAGAAAGGATTGTCCAGAAGCACCAGCTCCGGTGAAGCGGCCATTGTTCTTGCCATTGCCGCACGAAGCTGCTGCGCACGCGAGAGCTCTCCCGGATAACAGCCGCCAAGACCATCCAGACCGTATTCCTTCAGAAGCTGCGCCGTCTTCTCCGTCGTGATCAGCTTTCTTTCCTTTCGATGTACGTTCCTCTCTGTCTCCCGAAGAACAAGCCGGAGATTTTCCTCCACCGTCATTCCGGGAAAAAGCGCATAGTTCTCCGGCAGAAGAACTGCCCTTCTCTCTGCTGGCGGAATGCAAATCTTCTGAAGCGAATCATAGAGCACCCTCCCGTTCAGGGAAATGCTCCCCTCATCCGGCAGCACAAGGCCGGAAAGGCAGTGCAAAAGCGCTGTCTTCCCGCCGCTCTCTTCTCCCAGCACAGAAAGGAACCGTTCTTCTGTGCGGAGACTCATCTTCAGCGTCCGGTCTGCTTCCTTTTTCCGGATCTGTACTTCAAGACTCATGCTTCCCGTGCTTCCTTTTCTCTTTGTAATGAAAAATTCCGGCTGCCGCCGCGCAGAGAATTCCTCCTGCCGCAAGAGCGCCAAGATCCCAGATCCAAGCCGCCGCATATCCGGCTCCATTCCCGGAAGCCGCCATCAACGAGCAGGCTCCGTACTCTCCCACCGCTCTTGCCGCGGCCAGAATCGTTCCCTCTGCAATTCCCTTCATGGCTCCCGGCACCGCAATGCTCCAGAAGGCTCTTCTTCTCCGGATCCCCAGTGTTTCCGCCGTCTGAAGAAGAAGCGGATCCGTTCCGGAAAGTGCCCGCTGAAACGAAAGGCGCAGCACCGGCACCGACGCCAGAAGCCCGGCAAGTAAGGCCCCCAGCCAGGGATAGCTTCCCTGCCATCCGATCCGATGGACCAGCGCACGCCCTGTAATTCCATCCGTTCCGAAGGCAAGCATCAAAAGTGCTCCGCACAGAGTCGGAGGCAGCACCAGCAGCACCGACAAAATTCCCTTCCGGATGCCTCCCGCCCGCTCTCCGCGGCAGCGTTTCCCTGCAATCCTCCAGGAAATCCACAGGGCAGGCAGGAAGAAAATCATCACCGTCAAAAGCCCCATTCCGGCCACCTGCCAGAGAAGGCCGCTCCGGAAGCAGCTGTAAAGAAGTATGACCGCCTCCGAAAGGAGCCGCATTGCTTTCTCATATGTAACTGTCAGTAAGAAGGTTAAAGTCATCATGGCGCTATTGTAGCACATTCTGAAAACGCTCCGAATAAAACCGGAAGCGCACCAACAAAAAAACGGCTCCCACTGAGCCTCAGTGAAAGCCGATAAAAAATGTAAGCGGTATATGGGAATCGAACCCACCTCTCAACCTTGGGAAGGTCGCATTCTACCGATGAACTAATACCGCAAATGCATGCACAACCGTGCTGTTCCGTGCATACAATTCATTATACCAGAGCAAAAGCGAAAATCAACCAAAAAATCCGTTCCGGTCGGAGTCTTCAGTCTCAGCCTTCTTCCGATCAGGCTCTTACCGGAAGCTGCGAAGGTACTCCTGCACCTCCTCTTCGGTCGGCATAACGGCAAGTGCACCGCGTCTTGTCGTCACAAGAGAAGCTGCCGCATTTGCAAAGGTCAGAAGCTCCCGAAGGCGGAAAATATTCAGCTCCTTCAGGCCATACTTCAGAACGAAATGAAGACCGCAGGCACAGAAGGTATCTCCGGCGCCGGTTGTCTCAATGGTGTTCGGATTCTTAAAGCCGGGGCAGTCCACGCGCTCGCCCTTGTAGTAGGCGCGGCTTCCGTCCGGTCCAAGCGTTGCAAATACAAGCGGAATCTCATAGCGGTCAATCAGAAGACGCACACCCTTATCCAGATCCTCTTCGCCTGTCAGGAACACAATTTCATTGTCCGAGATCTTCATGATATCGGTGTTCTGCATGCCAAATATCATCTTCTCTCTTGCCTCATCCTCCGAATTCCAGAGCGGCGGGCGGTAATTGGGGTCAAAGGAGATGGTAACGCCGTTATCCTTGGCAATGGTCAGGGCTTCCTTTGTCGCACGATCCACCAGCTCATCGGTCATGGACAAGGTTCCGAAATGGAAAATTTCGGACTGCTCGATCAGATCCCGGTGAGCCCGTACATCCTCCGGACGAAGCATGATATCCGCACCCGGCTTCCGGTAAAAGGAGAAATCACGATCCCCGTTTGCAAGCTTCTGCACAAATGCAAGCGTTGTATGCACGCTGTCATCCATCGACAGACCGCTCATGTCAATTCCCTGCGCTCCGGCCTTCTCCTTCAGCATTTCGCCGAAGGCATCCTTACCGACCTTGCCGATGAAGGCGGTCTGATGGCCAAGCCGCTGCAGCATGGACAGTACATTGCAGGGTGCTCCGCCCGGATTTGCCTCAAAGGTCGGATTTCCCTGTGAGCTGACGGGTCCTGCCGTAAAATCCACAAGAAGCTCTCCAAGTGCTGTTACATCGTATTTTTTTGTTTCCATAACCAACCCCTCCGTTTTCGTTTGTAATCAGTTCTTAAAGCTGTGTACCGGGGCGGGAATTCTTCCCTTTCGATTCACAAACTCGTCACAGCCAAAAGGATTTACCGGCATGATCGGTGCATATCCAAGAAGGCCTCCGAACTCAACCTCCTCGCCGACACCCTTTCCGGGCACCGGAATCAGGCGGCAGGCCGTTGTCTTCTGGTTCACCATGCCAAGAGCCATCTCATCCGCAATGATTCCTGCAATCGTCGTGTCTTTGGTATCTCCGGGGATCGCAATCATATCCAGTCCCACCGAGCAGACGCAGGTCATCGCCTCCAGCTTCTCCAGCGTAAGAGCGCCCGCTCTTGCCGCATCGATCATTCCCTGGTCCTCCGAGACCGGAATGAAGGCACCGGAAAGACCGCCCACATAGCTGGACGCCATAAGGCCGCCCTTTTTCACCTGGTCATTGAGCATCGCAAGCGCAGCCGTCGTACCGGGAGCTCCTGCCTTCTCCAGGCCCATCTCACACAGAATATCCGCAACCGAATCTCCGATTGCCGGGGTCGGTGCAAGAGAAAGGTCAATGATGCCAAACGGAACGCCGAGCCGCGCAGAGGCTTCCTTTGCAACCAGCTGGCCGACACGGGTCACCTTGAAGGCGGTCTTCTTGATGGTTTCGGAAAGCGTCTCAAAATCCGCACCATGACAGGATTCCAGAGCTTTTTTCACAACGCCGGGGCCGGAGACACCGACATTCAGAATCACATCTGTCTCGGTCACGCCGTGGAAGGCCCCCGCCATAAACGGATTGTCATCCGGCGCATTGCAGAAAACGACAAGCTTTGCACAGCCGTTTACCGGTAGCTCCTTTGTCTCCTCTGCAGTCTCCTTGATGATGGAGCCCATCAAGCGCACAGCATCCATGTCAATTCCGGTCTTGGTTGATCCGAGATTTACAGAAGAGCAGACAACCTGCGTCTCCTTCAGCGCCTGCGGAATGGAACGGATCAGAAGCTCATCGGCCTTTGTCATGCCCTTGGACACAAGGGCGCTGTAGCCGCCAAGGAAGTTCACACCGACCTTTCTTGCCACCTCATCCAGAGTCTTTGCGATTTCCACAAAATCCTCCGGGCTGTGGCAGGCAGATCCGCCGACCAGAGCGATAGGCGTCACCGAAATTCTTTTGTTGACAATCGGAATCCCGAAATCGCGGGAAATATCTTCCCCTGTCGAAACAAGATCCTTCGCCAGAGAATAGATTTTCTCATAAATATTCTTCTTCAGAGTCGGAAGATCCGAGCTGATACAGTCCAGGAGACTGATGCCCATCGTGATCGTGCGGACATCCAGATTCTCCTTTTCAATCATGGCATTGGTTTCTTCCACTTCGCGGATATTGATCATAATAACCTCCGTTCTGTCTCAGATTCGATGCATCGAATCGAAGATTTCTTCCTTCTGGCATTTGATCTGAACGCCAAGCTTCTCTCTTCCGATCACAGCAAGCTCCTCCGCCATATCGCCGAAGGGTTCTTCCAGTTCTGCAAAATCCACAATCATCATCATGTTGAAGTAGCCCTGCACGATCGTCTGGGAAATGTCCAGAATGTTGATCCTGCGCTCTGCAAGAAAGCTGCAGACGCTTGCAATGATTCCGACGGTGTCCTTTCCGACAACCGTGATGATCGCTCTTTTCTCCATGTGTTCCGTCCTTTCCTGTGCGTTACTGTTCTATATTTCAACCATTCCAGAGGCTTCCTTCCTCGGAGCAACCCGAATCGGAAGCTCATCTGCCTCGTATTCATCATCCGCCGCATTGATTTCCAGGCGGACGGTTTCAAAGGCGAGATCCGGGTAGTTGTTCTCCTGTGAAAGATGCCCCAGAAAAATTGCTTTCATATGTGAATTCAGAACGCTGTCGAGAAGCGTTCCGCTTGCTGCATTGGACAAGTGCCCCCTGTCCGACAGAATTCTCTGCTTCAGGGGATACGGGTACGGCCCCACCTGAAGCATATTGACATCGTGATTGGCTTCAAGTAGAAGCACATCCGAATCCTTCAGGCACGCCTTCGTATAATCCGTATAGCATCCAAGGTCAGTACAGATGGAAATTTTCTTCCCACCGTACAGAACCCGGTAACCCACGGGCTCGGCCGCATCGTGAGAAATCGTCATCGGATTCACCGTGATGTCCTTCACCACAGTCTTCTCATCTGCCCTGACCGGAATGAACCGATCCTCTGCAAGTTCCCTGTATTTTTCCATTCGCCGGATTGCCGCGATCGTTCCGGCCGTTGCATAGACCGGGATGTCATATTTCTTCAGGATCATCGCAAGACCCTGAATGTGATCGGAATGCTCATGCGTGATAAAAATACCGTCGATATCCGGAAAATCCAGATCGATCCGGTTTAATGCCTCCTGCGTCCGTTTCCGACTGATGCCGACGTCAAACAGAAGGTGCGTTGTCTCAGAGCCGATATAGCTGCAGTTGCCGCTGGATCCGCTCGCAAAGGTCTGAAATCTCATGCTGTCTCTTTCTTCATTTCCTCTCTCCGGAAGCAAGCGCCTCCCGAATCTGTCTGTAAGCATCTTCCAGATTTCCCGAGTTGTCAATAACGACATCTGAGCCGCTTCGGAACTCCGCCTCCGAAAGCTGAGAGGAAAGAATGCTGTCAATCTTCTCATCGGAATAGCCCCTGGATTTCTTCAGGCGCTCTCTCCGGACCGCAAGATCACAGTAAATATACCACATTTCATCTACAACAGAGCGGTAGCCGCACTCGATCAGAAGTGCCGCCTCCAGAAAAAAATAATCCACCGCATCGTCAGCGCCGGCAGCGGCTTTTTCCCGTTCTTCTGCGACAGCTTCCAGAATAAATTCCCTGACCGCAGGGTGAATCAGCGCATTGACTCTGCCAAGCAGCTCCTCATGGGAGAAAATCCGGGCCGCCATTTCCTTCCGGTTGATCTCGCCGCTGCTGTCAAGAACAGAGCTTCCCAAAAGTGCAACCAGAGGTTCATAAATCCGCCCTCCCTTCTGCATCACCTCATGAGAGGCTTCATCCGCCAGAAGGATACGGCAGCGGTAATTTTTCTCAATATAATGCAGCAGCTCGGTTTTTCCGGAGCCGACGCCGCCCGTAACACCAATGATTTTCATTTTGCCTCGTACCAGTCTGCTCCCGTATGACAGTCAATCTCAAGAGGAACCAGGAGCTTCGCTGCCCCCATCATGCCATCCCGAAGGATCTGCGCCACCTTTTCTTCTTCTCCGGCCTTTGTCTCTATCAGAAGCTCATCGTGAATCTGCAGAATGAGCCGTGAGGAAAGCCCCTGCCGGTGCAGCTCTTCAAAGACACGGATCATTGCGATCTTCATGATGTCCGCTCCGGTTCCCTGAATCGGCGCATTCATCGCGACGCGCTCGCCGAACTGTCGCTGCATGAAATTCGAGCTCCCCAGCTCCGGAATCGGACGCCGTCTTCCGAACATGGTGACAGAATACCCCTTTTCCTTCGCCTCCGAAACCTCCTCGTCCAGGAACACCTTGATTCCCGGGAACATGCGGAAATACTCATCGATGTATTCCTTTGCCTCTCCTCTGGAAATCGAAAGATTCTGTGACAGTCCGAAGGAGCTGATGCCGTACACGATGCCGAAATTGACCGCCTTGGCGTTTCTTCTCTGCAGATCCGTCACTTCCTCAAAGGGTGTATGGAACACACGGGAGGCCGTTGTCCTGTGAATATCACGATTCTCGCGGTATGCCTCAATCAGCGCTTCGTCGCCCGACAAGGAGGCCAGAATCCGAAGCTCAATCTGCGAGTAGTCGGCATCGGTGAAGCAGCACCCCTCAGAGGGGATGAACACCTTCCGAATCGCCCTGCCGAGCTCTGTCCGCATCGGAATATTCTGTAAATTCGGATCCGTCGAGCTGATGCGCCCTGTGGCCGTAATGGTCTGATGAAACGTCGTATGAATTCTGGAATCATCGGCAATAAAGGCCTGAAGTCCATCCGCATACGTCGATTTCAGCTTGGTCAGTGCCCGGTACTCCAGAACCTCTTCCACAATCGGATAGTCCGGTGCCAGCTTATCCAGTACATCTGCCGCCGTGGAAAAGCCGCTCTTCGTCCTCTTCCCGCCGGGAAGCTGCATCTCCTCAAAGAGAACCTGCCCGAGCTGCTTCGGGCTTGCAATGTTAAAGGAGTGTCCCGCCTTTTCATGGATGGATTTCTCAAGCTCTGCGATCCGTCCCGTCAGCTGATCTCCGTAGGCTGCAAGCTTCTCCGGGACCACACGGATGCCGATTCGCTGCATATCATACAGAATATAGGTAAGAGGAAGCTCCACCTTCTCATAGAGCTCCAGCATTCCCTCTTCCTCCAGCTTCTTCCTTACCGGCTCCGCCTCCCTGGCCAGGGTATCGGAAATCTGTGCGGCAAATTCTGCCGCAGCGGAAAGTCCCGCAGGCCCATCCTCCTTGCCGGTGCCGGACAAAAGCTCTGCAAAAGAACTTTTTCCCGCAAATTGCTGTCTTCCAGGAAGCGTCTCCCCAAGGTATTCCGAGGCAGCATCCTCCGGCTCATAATCGTTCTTGAGCGGATTCAGAAGGTAGGCTCCAAGAAGAACGTCAAACATGCCATCCAGATGGATCCCGTCCTTCAGCTCCTCCTCTTCCATGCCAAAGAAATCAAACTGCGATTTCAGATCAAACACCGCAAGCCGGATTTTCCCATTCAGAGCAGTCCTTCGAAGTTCCGTCAGATACCGGATCAAGGTCTCCGCCGAAAGCACTTCTTTCTCACCGGCGGCAGGCAGGAAAATTTTCTCCCGGCGGCAGGAAAGTGCGGCGCCGAGCAGAACATTCTCTCCGCCATCTCTGTCATAGAAAGGATATACGCCAATCCACGGAGCCGCTCCGTCCTCTTCGCCGCCGGATGTCCACTTCTGAAGAAGCTCCTTCGCTTCTTTCTCTCCGGTGACAATCCGAACCGCTTCCTTTCGTTCTCCGGAAGCTCCGTCGGCCCCATCCATGCTCCCGGATGCCGCCGCCACGGATTCCATGGAAAAACGCGAAAGAAGATTCTTAAATCCAAGCTCTGTATAAAGCCGGAACGCCTCCGGCGTATAGAAGTTCCCGATTCTTGCCTTCTCCGGATCCAGCGAAACCTCCGCATCCGTCCTGATGGTCGCAAGAAACAGAGACATTCGCGCCTGCTCCTCATTCTGCGCAAGGGTATCATGAAGGCCCTTTTTCGTGATCTCCTGCAGGTGTTCGTAAACACCGTCCACCGAATGATACCGGACGATCAGGTCCGTTGCCGTCTTCGGCCCCACCTTCGGAACGCCCGGAATATTGTCCGAGGAATCTCCCTGAAGTGCCTTTACCTGAATAAACTCCGCGGGAGTTACCTGCAGCGCCTCCAGAACATCCTTTGCATAGTAATTCTCGATGACCGTCTGACCCTTTTTCGTCTTCGGAATCCGGATCTGAATGTGCTCATCTGCAATCTGAAGAAGATCCCGGTCTCCGGAGACAAGAGTGACCTCCATGCCGCCTGCCTGCGCCTTCTTCGCAATCGTCCCGAGAATATCATCCGCCTCCAGACCTGCCCTCTCGCAGATGGCAATTCCCATGGCCTCCAGCACCTTCTTCACCAGAGGGACCTGCTCCCTCAGCTCATCCGGCATGGCATGCCGCGTTCCTTTATAATCTGCAAAAGCCTCATGACGGAAGGTCGGTGCATGAACATCAAACGCAACCGTCAGATACTGCGGCTTCTCCTCATCCAGAATCTTAAACAGAATCTTCAGAAAGCCATATACGGCTCCTGTATGAAGTCCCGCCGCATTGGTCAGATCCGGCATTCCGTAAAATGCCCGGTTCAATATGCTGTGTCCGTCAATCAGTACTAATTTACCCACAATCTGTTCTCACTCCATCTGTCATACAATACCAAGAACATAACAGGCAGCAACCGCCCCGGCAAAGGCAAGCAGCGTAAAAAGCTCATACAGCGCCGTCAGCTTCACATTCCGTTCCCTGCGGAAAAGGCGTCCGCGTTCCAGTGCCACATAGGCTGCCAGCTCCTTCTGAAGGTTAAACACCTCGCCGGTCTCAAGCCTGGCAAGCCCGGTATGAATCAGGTACTGAATGGACAGCTCATCCCGGCATTCCCTGCATTCATCATAATGCACCAGAAAATCCTCCAGCTCACGGTTCGTCAGCTGATCCGCAAAAAAATCCGGGATCTTTCCCTCGAATGCCCGATGTATATTCTCCTGTTCGGACTCTCTCTCCGGAAAATCCGGAAAAACAAGATCCCACACTTTTCGTTCTTTCTGTTTCATTTCTGATGCCCCAAACCGCTTCTTTCATATACAGCTATGTGAGTTAGTATACTTGTTTTCTTTTCCGGACGCAAAAAAGTTTCTCTCAGGACGCAAAAAGGTGTTGACAAAATCCGATCTGCTCTTTATAAAGTTCCAATTAGAACCGTTCTGAATAGAACAGTGCAAGAAGGAGGACGAACATGCACTTCTGGGATCAGCACAAGACCATCACAAGATATTACGAGATTCTGATGTCTTCCGTATGCGAGAAATACCAGCTTCGTCAGATGGAATACGACATTCTCATGTTTCTGTACAACAATCCGTCGTATCGGACTGCAGCCGATATCGTCAGAATCCGCAAGTCGACGAAATCTCATGTCTCCTCTGCACTGAAGGTGCTTGAAGACAGAGGTCTGATTACCAGGAAAACCGACGAGCAGAACAGGAAGCATGTGGAAATCCATCTGCAGGATTCTGCCAATGAAATCATTCAGGATGGAATCCGCGCTCAGAAACAGTTTGCAGACGATATGTTCCGGGGACTTTCTCCGGAAGAAATCCGGGACTGCATGCATGTGTTCCGAAAGGTCTGCGAGAACGCAGAGGAATGCATCCGCAATGCGCAGGAGATACGTGATACAGCAGTACATAATGAAACGAAATAAGACAAGATAGAAACGATGCCTGTATACGGCATGGAAAGGAAGGTAACAATGACAAAGCAGTACAAAGCAAAAATGCCCGATCTGATGGAGGCCGTATTTGACGCCGCTTATCTGATCTTTGACCTGATCGCAGGAGTTCTCTTCTTTGCGTTCTCACACGGAAACATCCTGTATCTTCTTTACGGGATCCTGACTCTGACCCTCTGCGGCGGAGATGCCTTTCATCTGGTTCCCAGAATCATCCGCGCCGTGCACGGAAGCAGCGAGAAAATCAAGAGACAGCTGGGAATCGGGCTTCAGGTTTCCTCCGTTACGATGACCGTTTTCTACATTCTTCTTCTGTACATCTGGAAGTTCACCTTCCCGGAGCTTTCCGCTCCTGCCGCTGTCGAAGCAATGATCTGGATCTCGGCCATCGTTCGGATCGCAATCTGCCTGCTGCCGCAGAACAACTGGTGCTCTGAGGAAGGAAACCTGAAGCTCTCGATTCTCCGGAATGCTGTCTTTGCCGTAACCGGCATCGGCGTCATCCTTCTGTACGCACTTTCCGGAAATACCAACGGATATCATATGACCAGAATGGTTGCCGCCATCCTCATCTCCTTCGGATGCTATCTGCCGGTAACGCTTCTGAGCAAGAAGTATCCGAAGGTCGGGCTTTTGATGATCCCGAAGACTTGTGCCTATATCTGGATGATTGTGATGGGCCTGCAGCTTCTGTTTTAATTCTTCCGCAGAGTAAGGTGCACCACACTTGCTGCAGGAAGCGTCAGCGCAAAGCCGCTCTCATCCTTTGAGATCTGTGCATAAGGACGAATCTGCACCTGCTCCGGTTCCTCGAAGCTGTTGTGTGCACGAAGTCCATGCGGATCTTCGGAAGAGGATTCTCCCTGCAGGATTTCGCAGAGAGTTGCAGTATAGGGCTTCGACTCATTCATATGTATTCTGACAGAGAGATCGTCTTCCGTTGACTGATTGGTCAGCGTGAGATTGATCTCTCCTTTTTCGTTCATGGAAACGGATTCCGAAAGAACAGGTACGGCAGGGGCTGTCCGGTCATCCTCAAGAACCGACAGTTCATAATTTCCACTGACCGCGCTCTCCAGAAGATCTGCATCCTGATGATCGCGGAACATCCGGTAGACAAAATACGTCGGTGTCTTCACCAGCTCTGCTCCCTGCGTCAGAAGCATCGACTGAAGAACATTGATCATCTGTGCAATGTTGGTCATTGTGATACGGTCACTCATCTTGTTGAAGACATTCAGATTGAGACCCGCAGACACTGCATCCCGCATCGAATTCTGCTGATACAGAAATCCGGGATTGGTTCCTTCCTCCGTCCAGAACCAGTTGCCCCACTCATCCACAACAAGTCCGATTTTCTTCTCCGGATCATAGCGGTCCATAATCGCTGCATGCTTTTCCAGAATTTCCTTCAGAAAATAAGCGCGCTGCATCGTCAGAACCCATTCCTCGTCGGTGAAGGAAAGAGCGCTTCCCTTGTCATCCCATCCACGCAGATACATATAATAATGGACGCTCAGACCATCCATAAAGCCGTGGCGCTGCGGCTGGTTTCTGCGGAAGCACTTCTCCAGCAGTTTCTCCGTCCAGTCATAATCATCTCCTGCAGGTCCGACCGCGATTTTGCCTGCGGGCTCCTTTTGAGAATCATGAAGGAAGGACTGATACAGACGGTATCTGGCCGCATAATCTTCCGGGAACATATTCCCGCCACAGCCCCAGCTCTCATTTCCAAGTCCGAAGTATTTCATCCGCCAGGGCCCTTTATGCCCGTTTTCGGCGCGCAGACGGCTCATCGGCGATTCTCCGTCAAAGGTAATGTACTCCATCCAGTCTTCCATTTCCTTGACGGTGCCGCTTCCGATGTTCCCGTTGACATAGGCCTCGCAGCCCAGTATTTCACACAAACGGAAGAACTCATGAGTTCCGAAGCTGTTGTCCTCCAGAACTCCTCCCCAGTTGGTGTTGATGATCTTTTTACGGGATTCCAGAGGTCCGATCCCATCCATCCAATGATACTCATCGGCAAAGCAGCCGCCCGGCCAGCGGATCACCGGAACCTTGATTTCACGAAGCGCATCCGCAACATCCGTGCGAATCCCGTCTTCATTCGGAATTCCGGACTCCGGACGGACAAACAGTCCTTCATAAATTCCTCTTCCCAGATGCTCCGCAAACTGACCGTAGATTTCCTTTCGGATTCTGCTTTTCTTTTTCTGTTCATTTACTGTAATTTCAATTGTCTTCATTTCGCAGTACTCCTTAGCCCTTTACTCCTCCGAGTGTAATTTCCTTCACAAAGTTCCCGCTGCATGTTTAGTGTATCGTTTTACCAACCATAACACAGAAGCATTGTTTTCGTCTAACAGAAAATCCTCGCGGCGTGTGTTTTCGTATTTTCCAAAAGCAAAGAGATCAGAAATGCCGGACAACCAACATTTCTGATCTCTTCATTCAAGTAGCGAGGGGGGGACTTGAATTGAAGAAGCGGCCCTCCCAAAACGCCGAAAAACGTTGAAAAGAAAGGAGTTTCCGGCACATCTCTCATCTATCTGTATCCAAATTTGTATCCAAATTAGCTGCCCTATACAATAGAGAGACCTTCTAATCTGTTCCATAAAGAAGCCTATTATGGATCAGAACCGGAATTTCCTTTACTCCACATTTTAAATAAAAATACTAAGGATGCGGAAATGTAACTAATTCGGAAAAGAGGTTCCAAATGAAACAACCCATTCTTTGGAAAAAATGCAATCACTATTTCCGAGCAGAATAAAGAAAATATAGCAATTATTCCGCATAAAAGTAGAATGTGGCTTTGATTACATTTAACGCTTTTACTATGAATGCGATACAGAAAAAAATGTGGAGTCAATGATAATATGAGAATTAATGTGTAGAAATAATTATTCTCATTTGCCAATAATGCGGAAGAAGATATTTCAAACAAACAACTTCCGAGGCTAATAAAAAGGCATACTACAGTACAAAACCAGAAATCACTCATTATTCTCCTTTGTTGTTATTTTTTCCATCTTTATTATTAGAGATGGATTATCAACACTAAATTTTCCAATAATAGTTTTTCCATCCTGAAGATACATGTTATATGTTGTTTTCCCAGAAGATAAATTGATTTCTTCTGCTTCCTCTGTTGAGCGGGGTGTATAATCCATTTCGGCCCTTTTTACATAGCCTTTTAAACCATCGGAGTTCTCTGCCAGTATTAAATCTGGAGAATCCAATGTATCTTTAATTTGTGGCCCATAGGTTTCTCCGTTCCTATTAGTAGGATAACCGTTTTTTTCAATATATTCGGCTGTTGGAATTTCAAGATGATATTTAGATGAATGCGACACACCGATGATGATCACTAATGTAACAATTAAAACAAATAATAAAAGGCCAATTCTCTTTTTCATCGCTTTGTTGATCCTATTCATCTGAACCTAATTTCAAAATCAACTTTAAACTGTCGACATTGTCAAAATTATCGACTTTCTTGCTCGTTATTTTGGATATATCAGAGGTACAGTAATAAATTTCAATTGATGAATTATTATCGATGGAAGTACTTACTGCATCTTTGACCAATATATTGGTACTATATTCTGGATTACCAAATACATAATCCCATATCGAAACAGTGAAATGTACATATGTCCTATATACTTTACTGTGATTTTCTCTACTTTGTACAATAACGGTATGTTCGATTTTCTGGGACGGATACGTATCCAGCAGCATATAAATACTATCATCTGATCCCTGTGAAATTTTCATTGTAGGGAATCTTTTACTACCGTATGGAATGGAAACATACATTCCTTTTGCAACTGTAATAAGAATAAGTATGGTTGCAATAACAATCAAGAAAGATATAATTGCAAATTGTGTTTTTTTAGTGCGCTTTTTCTTCTCCTGCTTATTTAAACGCGAGTAGTTTAAAAATATCTCTTCGACTACTTCGGCTTTTACTTCAGGCGAGTACACATTTTCTTTATGCGCTGATAAAATTTCCGATGGGCTAACTCCCAATGCATCTGCCAGCGGAACAATTAGGCTGGCCTGTGGAGAACCCTTCCCACATTCCCATTTGCTTACTGCTTGTGTTGTGACATTAAGAATCTTTGCTAGTTCAGCTTGCGTCATTCCACGCTCTTTACGCAAAGAAGCGATAAACTGTCCAATTTGAGATAAATCCATTTTTTCCTTCCTCAAAGCAAATTTTATATGGATAGTGCATACTATTTCAATCAACGCTTCGTTGTTTATCGTTGATAAGGCAGTAGTGATATATTCAAAATCATTTTACACCAATGTACAGACCGTGTATGTCCGTTAGTATGTTTTGTTAGTTTATATCTCTTTCGTACTCTTGTGAGGATGTGTTTTATAACAACTGTTCCGCGTCTTGTGAAACAACATACCAATGCAAAGCCTCTGGAGTGCCTGTCTACTGGCTCTTTTCTCCATTGATGTGGTAAAAGATAATCCTTGCCCTGAGTATCACGCGGCCTCTCCGGACTCTGGAATATCATTTACCAGTTTGGACAACAACTCCTGATATTTTACATCGTCATGCTGACAGAACACCGGAGTCCTCCTTTGTGCGGTTTCCAGAAAACGCTTCTTAGCGGCATGGCGGGTCTGTTTGCAGGAGAAGGAGATCACCTTCGATGTGGCAAGCAGATTAACCAGTTCATTGATATCAAGAAGCAACGGCAGCAAGGTACGATTTTCTGATACAGAGAGTTCCAGAAGAACATCACGAACCCAGGTGCGGCTTCCAGGCGCATAGTGCTTTTTCAGGATCTTTTTTAATGCAACACTGCGTTTGACGTAATACCGGCTGTAAGGGGCCTCAAGATTTTCATGGATAAACGACAGAAAATATTTTTGAAGATCGGTATCTGAGAGCTTAAACACATCATTGCTGCCAAGCGCTTTTTTGATTTTTTCCGGATCATTCAATGTGATTTCAAACCGCAAATAATTGCCAGAAACCATGATATTTCTCTTTTTCAGCTGTTCTGTTTTGTCATAGATTTTGACTGTGAGACCACGCTTTCCGGAAGTTGACATAAAGGTTCGTATGACCTTTTTATTATCGGTTGCCTGATATGGATGATCTGACTGATCAAAGTAGTCTGCCTCGTGCAGCCGGAGCTGTCCCGGAAACAGGTGCACCATCAGTACCAGTGATCGCCGATATTCTGGGAATGAATAATCGGTTTCGATTGTTTTATTCAGCTCAATGGTTCGGAATTTCAAATTATCAAAGCATACAGAGATGCCGTATTCATTCAAAAGAAATTGTTTTGCCAGAGCAATTCGTACCCGGTATTCTGTCAGTGTCAAGCAGTTCAGGTTGTGAAAGCCATCATCAGGAACGGACAGTTCCATACTGCTATACAATCTTCCTTTTCGACTGACACAGAAAAGAAAATGGTCAAAGTAGTCTGTCTGAGTTATTTCAACGGAACTGATTTTGCTTCCGTCAGCCAGCACAATATAGCTCCGCTGTTTCTGACGGATTGTCACGATCCCACTTGTGATGAGATCATTGATATTTGAAATAGAATATACGTAGAAATGGTAAACGGAAATTTTATCGAGAAATACAGAAGTTGAATTTGTTAATTCCATAGGCATGGTATTCTCCTTTACAAAAGTGCTTTGAGAAAATATGCCTAGAAAATTCGCTATTTCATTTTTAATTTTTATGACTGAGCATTCATCATAAAAACAGCACCCGGAGAGAAGATACTCCGAGTGCTTCTGCATACGATATAATGATTTGATCTATCGGTGCCTTGACCGTGTGTGTGTATGCTGCTCTACCATATTCTTCAGAAAAGGTTCTGCTTCTTGTGAAATCAGATGCTTTGAACCGGTATAGCCGAGAATGAAGAGAGCCGAGGTCGCTGCCTGATCCAGCCGAAGTCCCTTTTGATCAATGGATCCGGAAATCTTTGGCTGCATATCTTTTCCGTATCTTTCATAATGCCATCTGTCATCCTCCTGCCGTTGCAATTTAAGATAGCCTTCATCATATTGATAAATCCCGATTTGCATTTGTTCCATTCTGTTTTTTTCAAGCGATTCATCGATTTCGGAAATGATTTTTGCGGATTCTTTTTTGATGATTTCAAGATTTTCTTCAATCCGTTTCATATCTCCGGAAGCCCAGACGGAAACATACGGAAAGGAATAGTCGCTTGTATCAAGACCGTAATGAGCTGCAACAATGAATGATATAGATTCTACCTGAATTTCTTTTTCTTCTCTGGAAAACGGATGATCGGAAAGCATGGGATTGTGAAGCCTTGCATGTGCGGTTTCGTGGAGAGCGGTCTTGATATTTTGAAGCTCGCTCATTCCTTCTCGGATACGTACTTCCTGTTCGGTGGGGGAGTAGTATCCTTTGGCACTGCCTTCTACTGGGCCGATTATAATTTCCACAGGACAAACTTCTTGGATCGCTTTTCGAAAACCTGCATAGTTGTGAACCTTTCCCTGCAGTTCTGTCATTACCGTGGGGAGCGCTTTTCCAGAGGTTTGGGAAATATCAAATGTGTAAGCAACACGATATCCCATCGCCCGCACTTTTACGGTTTCTGTGAGGATCTTCCCGTCAGGCCCGATCAGGTTTTTTCCGTTTGTATCCTTTTTTTCTTGCAAAATTGTCCTTTGATATGGTGTTGGCGCAATGATTTTGATTCCCTTTTCTCCGGCGTTGACGCTTCTTCCCATAGCCTTCCATGCGGTATAGGGTGCAACCTGAGTAGCTTGTCCGTTTGTTTGGAGAGAGATGAGGATGGTATTGTTCAGACTGTAATTTGGGAATTTTGCCATTGCTTTCAGAAGTTCTTCGTACTTGCCAAATTGCAAATAGGACTGAATCCCGGCTTTTAACTGCGCGGTCAGTTCTGAAATCTGCTTGGCAGATGGCGATTTCTTTTCTGGATCGGAATTATTCATTTTCTTTTCCCCCTTTCTTGATTGCTTCTCCGGAAGAGTGAAGATGATAAAAAATACGCTGGAAATGTTTCTCGCGAAACCACTGCTGTTTCTGAATGAGATTGAAGCCGGTGGGAGTGACCACCAGCACTTTTTGCCGTTCCACTAAGCTTGTGAAGTCGGCTGGAGTAAAAATATCCTGTTTCTCCCATGTGACAGATCCGGAGAGTTTTCGGGAAGTCTGGACGCTGAGCTTCCGTTCTGCGAATTTTCCTGTCCATGAGACACATGTGTCCGCCGATTTTTTGTCGGTGACTTCCAGAACGCAGCGACAGCGGCAATTATCCAAAATAATCCGGGATCCGGCATTATTTTTGGCACCGTACACAGCATCGAGCTGTGCCTGTCCCTGAAAGGCCAGAACAATACTGAAGCGGTAGCCACGGCAGATAGACAGAATCTTTTCAAGATCCGGAATAAACGTTTTTTCGAGAATAGCGCTTTCGGACAACTCCCGGTGACCATAATTGACTTCATCGACATTGAGGATTTTCTCCGGGAACAGACGGAGCACTTCAACCTGAAAAGGAAGGCGGTCACAACGCTTGCGAGCTATGTACGGGGCCTCTTCAACCTCGCCATTCGTGACAGGCTGATTTCAGAGAATCCGTTTGCACGAGTGGATCTCCGGAATAATGTCTATTGCTGCTGCAACCGGTCGGAAAAAACGGATGCCGAACGAATCCTTTCCACACAGGAGATGAAGGCCCTTCGAGACGTTGTGCAAAATCATTTGCAGAATAACCCGCTGTACATGTCTGATTGGGCGATTGAAATCTGCATGTGGACAGGGCTTCGGGTTGGAGAAGTGGTGGCACTGAAATGGAGCGATCTGAGGGATGGCGAGTTGGTTATCACCAAGTCGGAACGCCGGATCATTCACGAAGATGGACACCCGGATACCTATGAGATCGGAGATACCAAGAATCATCGGGATCGCCGTGTTCCGGTCGGAAAAGAACTGATGAAGGTTCTGATGAGACTGCGTCAGGTACAATCCGACAATAGGATTGAAGGGGAGTACATTCTGACAGGGCTGAAAGGAAGAGAGATCGCACCGACAATTACCAAAGCGATCTATCGGAGAGGGCTGGAAGCCGGGATCGGCACCTGCAGCATTCATCGGATCCGCAGAACCGTTTCTTCCCGACTGAATCAGTTCTATGACCGGGCCACCGTTTCGCATATCATGGGGCACACAGAGGAAGTAAACCAGAATCATTACGATTACGACATGGAAGAAATCCAGCGCAAGAAAGATACGATGGATCAGCTGTATGCAGGATGAAAACAGCTTGTATCCAGTTGTATCCAAACATTTTGAAGCATAAAAAGAGGCAAAAACGTTGAATAATCAACGCTTTTGCCATCTTTAGAACCGTAGCGAGGGGGGGACTTGAACCCTCGACACCGCGGGTATGAACCGCGTGCTCTAGCCAGCTGAGCTACCTCGCCATATGTTTCGCAGCTGTGTTTATTTCCTTGCTGCAGCTTGTTCAGTATACGAAACATTTAATGCCGTGTCAACACCCTTTTGAAAATATTTTTGTCGTTCTGAAATGACTATTTTCTGCAGCAGAGTGCTGACACGGGTTCATCAATATCCTTCCGGTCCGTTTCTTATTTGTTCCGGTTTTTCAGGAAGGCAAAGATGCTTTGAAGAATAATAAAGAAGCACAGAAGTACCGCTGTCATAATGTTCGACCAGGAACTCAGAAGCTTTCCATTTGTGGTGACCAGCGTAGAGATGGTTCCGTTAATCATCACGCCGAACAGAGAGCCAATCACATTTCCAACACCACCGGTCAGAAGCGTTCCGCCAATGACAGAAGATGCAATGGCATTCATTTCAAATCCCAGTGCCTGCTGCACCGAGCCGGACATGGTATTCAGACAATAGCAGATACCGCCGATCGAACAAAGAAAGGATGAAAGAATGTATGCTCTCATCTTCACCCGGCGTACATTCAGTCCCATCATGGTTGCGGAAATCTCATTGCCGCCTACTGCATAAAGAGAACGTCCGAATCTTGTATATTTCAGAAGAAGGAAAACCACAAGCACTACCAGCAGCGCAATCACTACCGACGGCCGGATAAAGGGAACAATGATTTTCCCTTTCTTGTTTGCGTAGCCCAGAAAGGCCGGAAGGTTGATTTTTGCATTTGCCCATCTGTAAAAGGTTCGGTTGGCTGCTTCTGTGATGGAAATCTGGTCCGTACAGATGACAGCTGTCATACCTCTGGCAAAGAACATGCCTGCCATGGTGATAATAAACGGCTGAATATTCAGATAGCCAATCAGAAATCCCTGGACTGCTCCGAAGACCAGACCGATACCCAGAACAAACAGAATCATTGGAATCGCCGGATAGCCCTTCACTCCCATTCCATAGGCAAGAATCATGCAGTCCATGGCAATCAGCGCTCCGACAGAGATATCGATTCCTCCGGTCAGCATGACGCAGGTCATTCCACAGGCCACGCAAATCAGTCCCGCGTTGGTGATCAGAATGTTCAGAAACGTCTGCAGATGCGTAAATCCTTTTCCGGAATAGATCATGCAGCCGATCAGGTACATCAAGACGAACAACACAATGGTGATGATAAGAAGCACGGTATTGCCGTTCAGTTTCTTCAGTTTTGTCTTATTCATGGCTGCCTCCCTTTGCCAGCAGAGCTGCTGCCTTCTTTGCTTCACGTCCTGCAAGATATTTCCTGAATACCGGGCACTGCACGACCACAATCAGAATGACAATGATGGCCTTGATGACAGGTGCCTGATCCGTAGACACTCCCATTGCCAGAAGCGTGGTCGTAATTGCCTGAATCGTATAGGCGCCAATGATGGACCCGGCCATATTGAATTTGCCGCCGCCAAGCGAATTGCCGCCAAGTGCTACTGCCAGAATGGCATCCAGCTCATAGTTCAGTCCAATGTTGTTGGAATCCGCTGAATAAATCCGTGAGGAAGCTACAACACCGGCAATACCGGCGCACAGACCGCAGATTACATAGCAGATAAAGCAGATCATTTCTGAATTGATACCCGAAATTCTTGCCGCTCTGGAATTAATACCAACCGACTGAATATAGGTTCCAAGCGCTGTCAGCTTAAGAAACAGCATCGCAACCGCAACAACCGCAATCGTTATGAAAATCGGTGTTGGAATCGGGCAATGAGGGAGAAAATTTCCCAGATATTTATAAGGCTCATAGCGAATGTAAGTAATCTGGTTATTACAAAGAAGCAGTCCCACCGCTCTGGCGGCAGTATACAGAATCAGCGTCGCAACCATCGGCTGAATTTTCAGCTTCGAAACCAGGAAGCCGTTAAACGCTCCGCATCCGGTTCCAAGCAGGAGTCCAAACAGAATTCCGACAATCATCGGAACCGCAAGCTGGGTAACCGAATTGACCCCATAGCCTGCAAGAAGCATGCATGTTCCGCAAGCTGACAGACTCATAACCGAGCCAACAGAAATATCTGTTCCTGCCGAAACTGCAACAACCAAAGTCTGACCGACAGCCAGAATTGCGATTTCGCTGCCTCGATTCAGGATATCAATGATTCGTCCGTACAGAACGCCGTTCTGTATGCCAATTTTGAAAAACGCCGGACTCTTAATCAGATTGATCAGAAGAACCAGTACCAGCATGAAAAATGGAAGGAACAGCTGCCGACCGGTCAGCTTTTTCAGTTTATTCATTACGCCTCACCTCCCGCAATGGCATTCATTACCATCTCCTGTGTGATTTCGCCGTTTTCCGAGGTAATCTCGCCAACTTTTTCTCCGTCACGCATTACATAAAGTCTGGTACAGGTACGAAGCATCTCTTCAATTTCTGAAGAAATAAACACAACGCTCATTCCCTTACCCGCAAGCTCCAGCACCTTTTTCTGGAATTCCGTTTTGGTACCGATGTCGATTCCTCTTGTCGGCTCATCCAGAATCAGGAATTTCGGATTGGTCGCAAGCCATCTGGCCAGAATAACCTTCTGCTGATTGCCGCCGGACAATTGACCGATCGGAGTCTCGCGAGAAGCCGTTTTGATCTGCAGAAGCTTGATGTACTCATCTGCAATGCGATTCTGCTCTGCCTTCGGAATAGCATGGAACATTCCTCTTCGCGCCTGCAGGGCCAGGATGATATTTTCCCGGACAGACAGGTCCAGAATACAGCCGTCTGCTTTCCGGTCATCCGGAAGATAGGCCATTCCTGCCTTGATGGAATCGATTGGCGCATTTACCTTCAGAGGCTTACCATCTACCTTAAGCTTTCCTGTCTGAGCCTTATCCGCGCCATAGATGCAGCGTACAAGCTCGCTTCTTCCGCTCCCAAGGAGTCCGGTCAGGCCAACGACTTCTCCCTCATGAATTTTAAAATCAAATGGCTTTATGGTTCCTTTATGAGAAAGGCCGTCTGCTTCCACCACAATACGTTCTCCGACCTGCCCGCAGCCTTCTGCCTTGATCGATTTCAAATCGTCAAAGTCCTTGCCCAGCATGGCTGCAACGAGCTTGACCCGAGGCAGCTCTGCCACCGAATAATCGCCCACAAACTGCCCGTTTCTCATGACGGTGATCCGGTCGCAGACCGCATAAACCTGCTCCAGGAAGTGCGTGACAAACAAAATACCAACACCCTTGTCCCGAAGCTGTTTCATCAGCCGGAACAGCTTTTCCACTTCCTTGTCGTCCAAAGAAGAGGTCGGTTCATCCAGAATCAGCACACGGCATTCCATGTCCACTGCACGCGCAATGGCAATCATCTGCTGGATGGCAATGGAATAGTTCTCCAGTGTTTCGGTGACATCAATTGGGATGTTCAATCCTTCCATGATCTCTTTTGCCCTGCGGTTCATCTCCTTCCAGTCAATTGCTCCTCCCTTTTTCAAGGGCTCTCTTCCGATAAATAAATTCTCTGCCACAGAAAGATTCGGACACAGATTGACTTCCTGATATACCGTAGCAATCCCGATGTTCTGCGCATCCTGTGTCGAATGGTTATGGATATTTCCTTCCACACCGTTCATGCGTACTTCTCCGCTGTCTCTTTCATATACACCTGTCAGACATTTGATAATGGTAGATTTTCCGGCTCCATTCTCCCCCATCAATGCATGAATTTCACCTTTTCGTATCGTAAGCTGCGCGTTGTCAAGCGCAACGACACCGGGGAAGGTTTTCGTAATGTTCCGCATCGTAATCAGCACATTGTCTTCCATCATTACCCCCTTACCGCAGCCCATCTGCGGCAGCACTCATTCGGATTTTTCCGAACACGTTTCTCATTCTCATTTCAAAATATGCTTTTACATGATTAAGGGCAGCTCTGCCTCAGAGCTGCCCCGTCCTCTTCCTGGCAGAAGCGATCAGTATGCTCCGTCTACAACGGACTGATCAACTACGATCAGATCCTCTGTGACATCCTCACCTGCATTGTTAGTATAGGAGATGGTAGAAAGAGTATCTTCTGCTACGTACCACGGCTCGCTCATGAATGTCTGCTTTTCAACCTCTTCACCAGCTTCAAGAGTCTTGATGATGTTCAGGCAGTCCGGTCCCTGCAGCGGGTTGCACTGGAAGTCCGCATTGATCTGTCCTGCAAGAACATCCGTAAGTCCTGCCTTGCACGCGTCGAAAGAAATCAGGATGACATCTCCGCCTACGCCGTAGGAAACTCCGGCTGCCTTCATGGCATCGATTGCACCAAAGGCCTCGTTATCGTTCTGGCAGATTACCACGTTGAACTGCCCTTCATAAGACTTGCAGTAGGACTCCATGACGCTCTGACCGCCTTCCTGTGTGAAGTCACCCGTCTGAGAGTCGATCAGATTCCAGCCGTTCTCCTCCACATACTTGTGGAATCCGGTCGTACGGCCGATTTCAGCAGAGGATCCGGTTGTTCCGGTGATCTCCAGAATATTCAGCTCATCGATTCCCTTTGCTTCCGCATAAGCCTTCAGCCATGCACCTGCTGCAAGGCCCTCATTGGTGAATTCCGATCCAACCCAGGAAACATACTTGTCAGAATCCTCAATGGTGCGGTCAATTACGATGACCGGAATACCTGCATCCTCTGCCTCTGTCAGGACGGTGTCCCAGCCGGTGGAAACAATCGGGTCAATTACGATGTAATCAACATCCTGAGAGATAAAGTTACGGACCGCTTCCAGCTGTGCAGCAGAATCATTGTCACAGTCCACAAACTGCAGATCAATTCCATTTTCTTTGGAAAGCGCGGACTGTACCGAATTGGTGGAAGCAGTACGCCAGTCCGACTCATGTCCTACCTGTGCAAAACCTACCGTAATCATTTCTCCATCCGCATCCGCTGCATCGGTGGTTTCTTCTGCAGCTTCCGTCTCAGCATCCGCTGCATCAGTGCTTTCTTCAGCAGCGGCAGAACCTGTATCCTGTGCCGGCGTGGAAGAGCCGCAGCCTGCCAGCATGGAAACCGTCATTGCAGCAGCGATTATCGAAGCAAATAATTTCTTTTTCATAGAACCCTCCTTAGATTGATAGAATATTGAAGCGCATCCGTTCGGAAACTCTTTGTTTCCCCTTCTGGTTATATTCTGCCAAAGCATTTCTTTATCTTCTATGTATTTTCGTGCATCTGCATAACATTCATCGTTTTGACAATACATATTATTATCGTTAATATGTTAAAGAATACAAATAATTCCCATTCTTCTGTTTCGGGCATTATTTTTCAGATCCGGTTCCGACTTCGGTAGAAATTTTCAGGTGTTCCAGCCGCAGGGAGGCATCTGATCATTGTGCGTTCTGCGCAATACAGAAAAAAAAGGGCATAATTTTACTCCCCGCCTTCGACTGCGTCTGATAATATTTCCTTCCTGCACTGGTTTCTGCGAATAGACAGCGTGAAATTTCCTTTGATTCAGGAATTTTTACAGAGATTTGACATGATCAAAAATACAAGAGGCAGATTATGATGAAGCGCTATGAACAGATTGCTCTGGATCTTCAGAAAATCGTTGATGATAAATTAAAGAGAAATGACATCCGCTTCCCAACCGAAGCAGAGCTTGGAAGACAATTCCAGGCCAGCCGTGTGACCATCCGAAGGGCACTTGCCATTCTGGAGGGAAAAGGACTTCTTATTCGCAGACAGGGCAGCGGATGTTTTCTTACCGGAAGAGCACCGGATTCCTCCGGGAATCAGATTGCCCTTCTTCTTTCTTCGCCGTTTTCTTACCGTTCTCCCGGCATTGTAGACGGAGTAAGACACATTGCCTCCCGGGAAGGCTTCCTTCTTTCTGTTTACGATATGAGAAACAGCCTGCAGACAGAGCGTCAGATTCTGACAGATTTTCTGTTCTCAGCTCCCCGCGGCCTGATTCTGGAAGACTTTTCTTCCATCCCGGACCCTAATTCCGATCTTCTCGAACAGCTGACCACTCAGGGTTCCCACGTTCCTGTCGTTTCACTTTTCGGCAGTCACGACATGGAAGCTTCTGCCGGATTTTCTTCCCGCCCCGTGATTTCTTCTGTCTGCGAGAATTTATCGCAAGGAGCCGAAATTCTTGTCCGGGAGCTGACATCTCGCGGACATAGAAAAATTGCAGGTCTTTTCCCTGCATGCACAAGGCCCGATACGGATCGGCTCCACAGCTGGCTCCTCGCTCTTCGAAATGCCGGTATTTCTCTGGATGCGGATTTTCTGTTTCTTCCCGGTAATCTAGAAACAGAGGAAATCCTCGGGGGAAAAAGTGCCGGACTCTCTGCCTTTCTGGATACCGTTTCCGTGCGGTGTACGGCTCTTGTCTGCTCCAATGATCTTCTCGCCGCAGCGGCGGCCCAGCAGCTGAAGAAGAAGGGCCTTCACATTCCGGAAGATCTTTGTCTTGCGAGCTTCGAAGAAAGCTACCTTCAGCAGCTGTCACCCATTCACACCGCTTCCCTCAGAGGTTGTGGCTGCATCGGCGAACAGGCAGCAAACCTGCTTTTTCGAATGATTCGCGGAGCAAACGCAGAAAATCTTCTGCTTCCGCTTTCCTTTTCAGACGGAGAGAGTCTTGGCAGCGTCAGAGATTTCTCTTCCCCTGCGCACGGTACTCTTTCACAGAGCAGCCCATCGTCTTACGAAACACATAACTGAAATAGTGAGGATCCCGATAGCCCACGGCAGCAGCGATCTCCTGTGTATGACACGACGTGCCTTCCAGAAGGCGGCAGGCCTCCTCCATTCTTCGCTGCGTCAGAAACTCCACAAAGGTTTTTCCGGACTCTTTGCTGAACACCGTTGAAAGGTAGGGGCCGCTTACGCCAACCGCAGCCGCAGCGGAATTCAGTGAAAGATCCGGACTAGCAAAATTCGCCTCAAGATAATCCTTTGCCTCCTTGAGAACCCTGCTCCCCTGACGTTTGGATTCACGGTCTCTGTATTCCAGTGCCCTGCACAGGAGCTTCACCAGGTACGCCCCCATATCTTTTTCTTCCAGAGCAAAATCCGGTCCGTCCTCGTTCAGCCCCTCTGTAAATTCCTCCTGTGTATAACCAAGGCTCCGTATAAAAGTGATGACTGCAAACCGAATATTCAGTGCCATATAACTGCGAAATATTCTGGACCCGATAACATCGGAAAATCCCGACAGATACCTTTCCACAAATTCTTCCGTCTCCTGCATCTGACCATCTTTCAGAAAACCGTCGATCACCGCAGTGTCCGTGCGGGATGCATCCATACTCAGAATGGTTCTTTTCTCCCGATTTCCCGCCAGAATGCTCTCCACACTCTCTTTGGTCAGGATATGCGTCTCCGGCATCAGATAACGACATGCAAATGCATGATTTGCCTGGGCATAGCCGTTCTTCAGCTCACTGAAGCGCATTACCGGATCCGATGCCGCTGCATACCAGCTGATTTCCTCCTCGCGCATTTCACAGACCTCTTCGATCTTCATCAATGCCTTCCGGACATATTCCGGGACCGACTCCGCACTTCCCTTTACAATGACAGCAAAGGTCCCTAACGACCAGCCTGACATAATATAGGCCGGAGACCGCAGAAAAAACATCCCGAGCTCGTCCATCGTCCTCTGGTATGTCTCAGATTCGGCCGTACCGTTATCCGGATGTCTGTCATGAAACGTAAATAAAATGCAGGCAAAGGCCTCCGCGCTGATATCGAGATTCAGCTTCTTGGCTTCCTCATAAATTGTCTCCGCAGAAGCCCTTCCGCTGAAAACCTTTTCCAGAAATTCACGTCGCTGCAGCTGTTCATATTCTCTGCTCTCCAGACGGTACTGCTCCATATATTTAGCCTGCTCCTGCTCGTTTTCAATCTTCCGGCGCACCTCCTCCAATGCCTCTCTCATGCTCTTTCTTGTAATCGGCTTCAGAAGATACTGCTCCACGCCCTCACGGATTGCTCTTCGCGCATATTCGAAATCATCGTATCCGCTCATGATGATCATCTTCATGGACGGAAACTCCTGTCCTGCAATATGGCAGAGCGAGAGACCGTCCATGAACGGCATTTTGATATCGGTAATCAGCACATCCGGTCTTACTTTCTGAATGAGAGGAAGCGCACTTTCCCCATCCCCGGCTTCTCCGACAAATTCAAAGCCACATTCTGTCCATGGAATGTTGTCCCGAAGGCTCTCTCTTACGATTGCTTCATCTTCTACCAGAAAAACTTTCAGCATTGTCCACTCCCATCTGGTCCCGTCGGGTTCCTGTATTTCTTCGAGGCCCGGTTTCTCTTATCTTTGGATCAATACTCCCGATCCTCGATATACTCCCCAGCATTTTCCCTTGTAAAAACTTTTTCTTCCATATAGTACTGTTTTTCCACCTGCATGCCGGCTGTCACCTTGCGTATCACATCCGAAAGAAACGGTCCCGACAGAGGATTGCATTCCACATCCACATTGATCTTTCCCTCTTCCACATACTGAAGTGCCCGTTTCGATCCATCAAAGGAAATCAAAAGCACATCCTCGCCGGGGCGTATTCCTGCTTCCTCCAGCGCATCAATCGCACCAAATGCCATATCATCATTCTGTGCAACCACAACATCAATGTCACTAAATTCGTTCAGGAACCGGCTCATGACTTCCTTTCCCTTCGCTTCCGTAAAATCGCCGCCGTTCTGGGCTGTCAGCTTCCAGTTCGAATGCCTTGCGGCGATGGTCGCGAAGCCATTGCTCCTGCCAAGCTGAGCAGAAGACCCTTCTGTTCCCTGAAGAACAACGATATTGATCTTCTCCTCTTCTTTTCCCTTCTTCTCCATCTCCTGTTCCAGCCACCTGCCAGCCTTAACGCCTTCCTCTCGCATATCCTCTCCGACAAAACAGGTATAAAGTGATTCATCCGCCACGGAGATTGCGCGATCCAGAACAATCACCGGGATCTCTGCCTCCTTTGCCTCCTCCAGCACCGTATCCCATCCAGTCTCCCGAACCGGACAGAACACAATTACATCCACTCTCTGCGAAATGAAGCTGCGAAGAGCCTTAATTTGCTTTTCTTGCATTTGCCTCGCATTGTCAAAAAGAAGAAAAAAGCCATTTTCTTCCGTCAGCGTTGACTTTACAGAATTTGTATTGGCAGTTCTCCAGATGGATTCACTGCCAAGCTGCGAAAAGCCAACACTGATGAGATCCTCATTTTCCAGCGCGCTTTCGAGCACCGAGGATTTTTCCGCCTCCAGGGGATCAAAAGGGCTGCATGCGCAAAGAAAAACAACACAGAGAAATATCAGAAGCGCCCCCTGTTCCATTCTCCGACTAAAACCCCGGCTGTTCTTTTCCTTCTTCATCGTTTCACCGTGCTCCCTCTTCCCTTTTTGCGTTCTCCGACAAAACAGCTGGAATGGTCACCCAGACCCTGGTTCCTTTTCCCTCCTCGGATTCTATCATCAGCCCATAATCCGCGCCGAAATTCATCCGGATTCTCTCATTTACATTCGCCATTCCAAAACCGGTATCCGTCTCTTTACATGGTCTTCGGATTTCTTCCTGCAGATGAGTAAGAGCTTCTGCATTCATTCCGATGCCATCATCCTCAACCTTGAACCGGATCAGTTTTCCATCTCTCTCCCCTGAAATACGAATCAATCCACCGCTTCTCTTATTCTTCACTCCATGGTACAAGGCATTTTCCACCAATGGCTGCAATGTCATTTTCAGGGTTTCATACGGATATAGTTCGGGAGCAACCTGAATTTCATAGCTCAGAATATCCTGATAGCGCGCCTTCTGTATTTCCAGATAGCTTCGGATGTGCTGCACCTCTTCCCGAATACTGATGAACTCTCTTCCACGCGAGAGTACGGTTCTGAAAAATGTGGACAACGACACCACCATATTTTCTGCCTGTTCCGACTTGCCGTCTTCAATCATCCAGACAATGGCATCCAGCGTATTGTACAGAAAGTGCGGATTAATCTGCTCCTGCAGCAGCCGGAGCTCTGCCTTTCTCATCTTCCGTTCATCTTCACGAATCTGCATCACCATCACAGAAAGATGCTCCGCCATATTATTGACACTGGCAGCAAGCGCACCGAGCTCCCTGTCACCTTTTTCATCCGCCCGAACCGAGAAATCGCCTTGTGCAATCTCATGAGTGACCTGACTAAGTCCCAGAATCGGTCCCGAGATACTCCGCGATATTCTGGTTTCGATAATCGCCACAAACGCAGTCAGCGCCGCAAGCAGAAGGATCATACAGACAATAAAGGTAAACACCTGCTGATTCAGAGAAGCCCTCATCATCTCCATACTCTGTGTCTGATAATAGATATAGTACTGAATGTCATCCTGTATCAGCTCTGTCAGAATATAGATGTTGTTGTCCAGCATCTCGATGTTCTCATCGTAGTGCCCACTCTCCTGCAGATTGAGGCGTATGTCATCCACACGTTCCCGCAGGGTATCAATATTGCGAAGAAGATTCTGGAGCCAGCGGCGGGAAGTCACATCCGTTGTAATAGATTCCAGCTCCCGGAAATCGCCCTGAAGCTCATCCAGAAGCTCATAAGGATCCTCCAGCGAATCCGATCCCGGAATCTCATCAAAGGTCGTTCCACTCACCACAATCTTATACAGGTTCTCATCCATTTCTTCTTTAAAAGACAAATTATAGCTGTTCGCCATTGTCATATTGCGGACCACGCGGTCATAGGCATTACCGTACGACAAAAGCGCATACAGAAGATACGCAGCCACACACAAAAACGGCAGCATAGCTGCCGCCACCAAAAGCGTCAGCTTATGATTGATCGAGTGTTTTTCTTTTACCTTTCCCGCTGTCATCCGCTATCTCCTCAAATCAGCCCGCCGCTTCGAAGAAGCCACAGCCACAATGTCAGAGTCACCGATGACAGCAGCGAGGTTGTCACGACCATGGACGCGGACAGGGTTCCTTCATGTCCCATGTTCTTCGCCATAATATAACCGGCCACCGTGGCAGGGGAACCGAGCATAATGAGCGCTGCGACGAGCTTCTCTCCCGTAAAGCCCATATGAACTGCAAGAGGAAGGAAAACCGCCGCAAAGCCCGCAAGCTTCAGAAAGGTTCCGCAGAGGGCCGGTTTTACTTTGCCGAACATCTTTCTGAAGTCCATGGCGGCACCCATGGAGAGGAGCCCCATCGGCGAAGCAAGCCGCCCGACATATCCAAGAGAAGTTTCCAGAAATTCCGGCATGGAAAGCTTCATCGCAGAAAAGAGGAAGCCGAGCATGATTCCGAGAATAATCGGGTTGGTGATGATCCGGACCAGGGTTTTCCGAAGCTCGTTTCCTGTCAGCTTCTGTCCCTTTCCAGCCGACAGGATCAGAACCGCCGCCACATTGTACAGAGGTACACAGCCGAGCATCATCAGAGCACCTGTAGAGGAAGTCCCGTAAATCATCTCGATATAAGCCATTCCAAGGAGGGATGCACTGCTCCGGTAGGAGCCTTGGACAAACTCTGCACGGTCGCCTTTTTCCGCGAAAAAATACGACAAAAGCGCTGCCGCCAGAATCGACGACAGCGTAGCTGCAAAGCAAAACAGGACAAACCCCGTATCCCACTCTCTGGCCAGATCAATGTCATCCAGCTGAGTAAAAAGACTGACCGGAAGGGCAATCTGAAACACGAATTTATTCATCTGGGAAGCAAAGGAATCGCTGATGATCCCCCTCTGCCGGAACGCCCAGCCCGCCATCATAACCAGAAAGATCGGAAGTGTTGCATTCAGAGAAAAAATCAGATTCGCCATACCGGTCGTTGTTGTTATCCTTTCATCGTCTTCTCAAGAAACGCCTTCAGCTTCTCACAGGCAAGCTCCAGGTGATAATCGTAGCAGTGTGTATCCCCCGGAATCACCTCCAGAACCGCATTGGCATAGCGTTTTGCCGCCTGCACCGAGCATTCCAGCGGAACCGCCTCGTCGGCGTCCCCATGGATCAGGCACACGGGTCCCTGGTAGCGGTCAATCTCATCCTCCACGTGGATCGTCTGCGCGATGCGAACATAGTTGCCGTCAAGCTCTCTCCCATCCCAGCTGACAAGTGTATCCGGAATGTGAACCGGATCAAAGGACTGTCCAAGAAGCGAACCGTTTCTTGCATTTTCCGGAATCATCAGCGCGGGTGACATGGGAATCAACGCCTTGAACACGTCCGGGCACATTCCAGCGATCAGGGAAACAAGGAGACCTCCCTGCGAATGTCCGCACAGATACAGATCTGTCACAAAGTCCAGCTGCTTCGCATAATCCACGACAGCAAGAGCTCCGGTCACCCACTTGTAAAGAGTATGATTCCGAAATTCACCCTCGCTCTTTCCGTGTCCGTAGGAATCCACGCGAAGAACCGCCATCCCCTCCTCCAGTGCCGTGTCCGCAATCGCCAGAATATGCCGCTCCTCCATATGTCCGGTAAAGCCGTGGAACAACAGCATCAGCGGGCATTTCCCGTCAAAGCTTTCCGGGTAGTCCAGCTTCGAGTGAAGCCGGGTTCCGTCACAGTCGATGTAAAACTCTTTTTCTGTTTCCTGATTCATTTCTGTTCCTTCCCCTCTGCAGATCACGTTTCCGGAATCCGCTCTTTAAAAAAATCATGGGAGGCCATTTTCGGCCTCCCATGACCCCTTGATGAATCACAGAATTCGATTTATGCTCTCGGATTCTTAATGGCAGCCTGTGCTGCGGCCAGTCTCGCGATCGGTACGCGGAACGGGGAGCAGCTGACATAGGTCAGGCCCACACGGTGGCAGAAATCGATGGAAGCCGGATCTCCTCCGTGCTCGCCGCAGATTCCAAGATGGATGTCCGGGCGAACCTTCGTCCCCTTCTCTACCGCAATCTGAATCAGCTGACCTACGCCGTTCTGGTCCAGATGTGCGAAGGGATCCTGCTCGTAAATCTTGGACTTATAGTAATCCTGCAGGAATTTGCCTGCGTCATCGCGGGAGAAGCCGAAGGTCATCTGCGTCAGGTCATTGGTTCCGAAGCTGAAGAACTCTGCCTCCTGTGCGATCTGATCTGCCATAAGGGCTGCACGAGGAATCTCGATCATGGTTCCGATGTGGTACCGGATATCGGAATTCTTCTCCGCCTTCACCTTCTCGGCGGTATCTACGATCTCCTTCTTGACAAAGGCAAGCTCCTTCACATCGCCGACAAGAGGAACCATGATTTCCGGAACGATATCGTAGCCGTTCTCTGCCTTCACTTCGATGGCAGCCTCGATGACGGCTCTGGTCTGCATTCTGGCGATCTCCGGGAAGGTGACCGACAGGCGGCAGCCGCGGTGACCCATCATCGGGTTGAATTCCTTCAGGTCGTCGCATCTTCTCTGCACCTCATCTGCGGAAATTCCCATCTCGTCCGCCATGGCCTTAATCTCTTCCAGTGTATTCGGAACGAACTCATGAAGCGGCGGATCCAGGAAGCGGATGGTAACCGGCCTTCCCTCCATTGCCTTGTAGATTCCCTTGAAGTCGGCCTTCTGGAACGGAATCAGCTCGTTCAGTGCAGCCTCTCTCTCCTCTGTGGTATCGGAAAGAATCATCTTGCGGATCTTCGGAATACGATCCGGATTGAAGAACATGTGCTCCGTGCGGCAAAGGCCGATGCCCTCTGCACCGAGATGGACTGCATTTGCTGCGTCCGCAGGCGTATCCGCATTGGTGCGAACCTGAAGAACGCGGTACTTGTCCGCCCAGTCCATGATGCGCTGGAAGTTTCCGGAAATGGAAGCCTCCACGGTCGGGATGTCACCAAGATAAATCTTACCGGTAGAGCCATCCAGAGAAACATAATCTCCCTCGCGTACGGTATGTCCGCCAAGCTCGAAGAACTTCTTCTCCTCGTTGACTCTCATATCACCACAGCCGGAGATGCAGCAGGTTCCCATTCCGCGGGCAACAACCGCTGCGTGAGAGGTCATTCCTCCGCGCATGGTCAGAACGCCCTCTGCGGCATGCATGCCGTCAATGTCCTCCGGAGAGGTCTCCTGACGAACAAGAATCACGCGGTTTCCTGCAGCGTGTGCGGTGACCGCATCCTCAGCATTGAAATACACACGTCCTGCCGCTGCTCCCGGAGATGCCGGAAGAGCCTGGCCGATTTCACGTGCATTCTTAAGCTTCTCTGTGTCAAAACCGGGATGAAGCAGCTGATCCAGGGACTGCGGCTCGATGCGGGTTACCGCGGTCTTCTCATCGATCATCCCCTCGTCTACAAGATCGCAGGCAACCTGGATGGCAGCCTGTGCGGTTCTCTTTCCGTTTCTTGTCTGCAGGAAGAAGAGCTTGCCGTCCTCAATCGTGAACTCCATATCCTGCATATCCTTGTAGTGATTCTCCAGCTTGTGCGCAATCGCAAGGAACTCCTCATAGCACTCAGGAAGATCCTCTCCCAGCTTCGCAATCGGCTGCGGCGTGCGGATACCTGCCACAACGTCCTCGCCCTGTGCATTGATCAGATATTCACCGAAGATGCCCTTTGCGCCGGTTGCGGGGTTTCTCGTGAAAGCAACACCGGTGCCGGAGGTATCGCCCATGTTGCCGAATACCATCGACTGAACATTGACAGCGGTTCCCAGCTCATAGGGGATGTCATACATGCGGCGGTAGGTATTCGCTCTCGGGTTGTCCCAGGAGCGGAACACAGCCTTGATTGCTTCCATCAGCTGCACGCGGGGATCCTGCGGGAACTCGTCCCCCTGCTGCTCCTTATAGAGCTTCTTGTACTGAGCGATGACATTCTGAAGATCCTCTGCCGTCAGCTCGGTATCGAATTTATAGCCGTGCCTGCTCTTCTCTCCTTCCAGGATGGCGTCGAAAAGAGTCTTCGGCTGTCCCATAACGACATCGGAGAACATCTGGATAAATCTCCGGTAAGAGTCATAAGCAAATCTCGGATTTCCGGTCTTCTTTGCAAAGCCGACAACGGAAACATCGTTCAATCCGAGGTTCAGGATTGTGTCCATCATTCCGGGCATGGAAACCGGAGCGCCGGAACGTACCGAAACCAGAAGCGGATCGTTCTCATCACCGAACTTCTTGCCGCGGATTTCTTCCAGCCAGGACAAAGCGTCGAAAATCTGCTGCTGCGTGTTCTCATTAATCTGCTTGCCGTCATTGTAGTAATCCGTGCAGGCTTCCGTTGAAATCGTAAAGCCCTGCGGTACCGGCAGTCCAAGATTGGTCATCTCCGCAAGGTTTGCACCCTTACCCCCGAGGAGATCACGCATTTTCGCGTTGCCTTCTTCGAACTTGTAAACCCTTTTACTCATCTTTCCTCCTAATCTGCTGTGCATCTGTGCACAGGTTCATTATTCATAAATTATACCTTAATCTCCCCCTCCCGCACAGTCCTTGAAGCCTTGTTTTGTGCGGAAATATTGGCAAATTGTGCTGTTTTGTCCGCTTTTTCCGTCATTTCGCCGGAGTCAGGGCAGGACATTTTTCCGGACGCCGATAAGAGCCTTGCTTAAAACCGGTTTCTTCGATAAGATAGAAGCTTGGATTTATCAGATAATTTTCACTGCAAGACAAAGGAGATAAAACATCACATGATCTCAGCCAACAACGTTACCTACCGGGTCGGCAAGAAAGCCCTGTTTGAAGATGTCAATATCAAATTCACAGAGGGAGGCTGCTACGGTATCATCGGCGCAAACGGCGCCGGAAAATCCACTTTTCTGAAGATTCTCTCCGGTCAGCTGGATACGACCTCCGGCGAAATCGCGATTACCCCCGGTCAGCGTCTTTCCTTCCTGGAGCAGGATCACGAGAAGTACAACGACCAGGTCGTTCTGGACACGGTCATTCAGGGCAATCAGAAGCTCTATGAAATCGGCAGAGAGAAGGACGAGCTTTATGCCAAGCCGGATTTCTCCGACGAGGACGGCATCCGCGCCGCAGAGCTCGAAAGTGAATACGCCGAGATGGGCGGCTACGAATCCGAGTCCGATGCCGAATCTCTTCTGAACGGCCTTGGCATTGAGGATGAGTATCACTATCAGAAAATGGGCGATCTGAACGGTGCCCAGAAGGTGAAGGTTCTTCTTGCAAGAGCGCTCTTCGGAAGCCCGGACATTCTGCTCCTCGACGAGCCGACAAACCACCTGGACCTCGATGCCATTGCATGGCTGGAGGAATTCCTGATCAATTTCCCCAACATCGTCATCGTGGTTTCCCATGACCGTTATTTCCTCAATAAGGTGTGTACGGACATCGCAGACATTGATTACGGCAAGATCACTCTTTATGCCGGAAACTACGACTTCTGGTACGAGTCCTCTCAGTTGATGATCCGTCAGATGAAGGAGGCCAACAAGAAGAAGGAGGAGAAGATCAAGGAGCTGAAGGAGTTCATCTCCCGCTTCTCCGCAAACGCTTCCAAATCCAAACAGGCAACCTCCAGAAAGCGTGCTCTGGAGAAGATTGAGCTTGACGAAATCAAGCCCTCCTCCCGGAAGTACCCCTTCATTGATTTCCGTCCCGACCGCGAGATCGGAAACGAGGTTCTTACCGTGGAGCACCTTACCAAAACCGTTGGCGGCGTAAAGCTTCTGGACGATGTCTCCTTTGTGGTAAAGCATGACGACAAGATTGCCTTCGTCGGTTCCCAGGAGCAGGCCAAGACGGCGCTCTTCGAAATTCTGATGGGCAACATGGAGCCGGACAGCGGCTCTTACAAGTGGGGCGTCACAACCTCCCAGTCCTACTTTAAAAAGGACAACACCGACCTTTTTGACACGGAAGAAGACATCACGCAGTGGCTGACCGCCTATTCCCAGATCAAGGATGTCACCTATGTCCGCGGCTTCCTCGGCAGAATGCTGTTCCGCGGAGAAGACGGAATCAAGAAGGTCAAGGTTCTCTCCGGAGGCGAAAAGGTCCGCTGCCAGCTCTCCTCGATGATGATCAGCGGCGCCAACTGCCTGATCTTTGACGAGCCGACGAACCACCTGGACATGGAATCCATCTCCGCACTCAACGATGGTATGATCAAGTTCCACGGCGTTGAGCTGATTGCCTGCCGTGACCACCAGGTTGTTCAGACCACCGCAAACCGGATCATCGAGATTCTTCCCGGCGGCGGCATCATCGACAAGGAAACGGATTACGACACCTACCTCGAGCAGGATGCAGATGCAAGAAAGCGCACCGTTTACGTTGCTGACACCAGCGCAGACGTTGAAGAGAACGCAGAATAAAAGAGCTGCGGCTTTGGAGTTTATGCCCCAAAGCCGCAGCTTTTTGTCTGTATTCTCAGCGAAGCTCTTCCGTGTAGCACGCCCTCATCCGTTCATGCGCCTTTTCTTTTTCTTCGTACATTCTCCTGTCCGCAAGCTCGCAGATCTGCTCAGAATTATCTGCATCCGCCGGACAGACAGCGGCTCCGCAGGAGACCCCAACCTGAAGAATATGCCCGTCAATCTGCATGGGCTTTGTAATCTCTGTCCGCATTCTCTGCATTCTCTCCCGGCAGAGCTCATCCGTCAGCGAGCTTCCCACGATCACCGCAAACTCATCCCCGCCGAGACGGAATGCATGGTCGGAGCTTCGGATACACCGAAGAAGCCGTCTCGCCACCTCAACCAGCACCTTGTCTCCCATCACATGCCCGTACTGATCATTGATCGGCTTAAACAGATTCAGATCCATATAAAACAACGTGTAAGGCGCTTTCTTCTGATCCTTGACGTTCAGCAGAGATTCAAAATACCGTTTATTGAACAGCCCCGTCAGCGCATCGGTATTGGCAAGGTTTTCCAGCTCATGGCGAACACCGATATCCTGCGACGCCAGAAGGACCGTATGAAGAGTGCCATCCTTAAATGCAAGCGGAATAACGTTCATGAGCATGAACATCGACCGGTCTCTTGCACTGTATTCGAAGGTAAACGAGTCCTCCCTGTCGGTAAGCAGCTCCGCAAGGTGCTCCGGGGACAGCATATTTGTGATCTTCGCCAGATCATCGCCCGTCATGGCTGTATACCGCCCGGAAACGCTCTCAACCAGCTCTTTATAGTCCCCGGTTTCCGGATACAGCGGATTTCCCTTCATTTCCCGGTACTCGTAGGTTCCTTTTTCCAGATCACAGATGGCAAACCGGTCTACCATCTTCGTAATTCCGGAAAGCAGCTGCTCCGTCAGATGCTTGCTGTTCTCCATATTCCGGA
>ERZ857629.576-NODE-576-length-49009-cov-5.890019_pt1 | contig 49009 bp, 39 predicted proteins | sample MGYA00519700_ERZ857629 | MGnify/ENA primary metagenome ERZ857629 (study PRJEB31778, sample SAMEA3449351) | human gut metagenome | biome: human gut; feature: human-associated habitat; material: faeces | place: United Kingdom | collected 2010/2012 ... | reverse complement strand
TTTATGTTTGGTTAGTCATAGTAAGTTATGGTTAGTTATAAGGCTCTAAATACAAATTGTAAAAGCGAAATCACCTATCTCAGTAATCATGTTATCATCAAATGTTACATTTTGCAAACCTTTACAGTCCTTAAACAGTCCCTCTGGCAGAACACCATATTTTCCAGCACCTGGTGTTGCTCCAGTAAAGTTAACGCTCACTAAAGAAGGACAATTGTAAAAAGCATATTTGCCTAAAGGAGTCAATACTGCTCCTGGATTGGAAGTGTATTTAGGGAAAGATACAACAAACAAAGAGGGACAATTTGCCATAGCATAGTCATCGAGACTGATCGACATATAATTATGAGGATTATTGGTAGGCCAGACTATCTGCTTTATACTTGAATTATAAAAGGCATTTCCTTCTATATGACAATCCTTTGTTCCATTAAATGTATGTTGGCCTAAATCTAATTTCACCAATCCCGTATTAGCAAACGCATAAGAACCAATTCTGTTAACAAAGACAGAACCGAAATCAACAAAACAGATGGAACTATTCTGAAAAGCATACTTATTAATAGAGATACCAGCACCATCGCAATTACCAATATACAATGTCGTTGTTCGTTTAACATCATCAAAGGCATAAGGAGCTATATTGAGCAAACTCCCTCCACCATCGAGATCATATGTGTATTTGCTACCAGTATCTTTATTATCAGGGAAACACAGAAGGGATTTGTACTTCGTATAATTGCCTGCATCATCTTGGTACATCTCAAACAAAACACCATCTTTTGCAACAAACTTTTTGTTAGTAGCTGATGATCCAGGTCTTGAGTAATCAGCATTGAGGAACTTTGTAAGACCAGAAAAGCCACAGAAGGCTGTCTCGTCGATGGTTTCGAGACTTGCAGGTATAATTAATTTTGTAAGTCCGCAACCAAAGAAAGCATAAGGACCAAAACTCTTGATTCCATCAAAAACAACGTTAGTAAACACTGCTGCAGGTGGACAGCAAATCAACTCGGTTCCATCATGAGACAACAGCATTTGGTTGTGCCATTCCTTCAGAGATGTATTCTTGGAGTCAACATTAAAATATTTCAATTTAGGCAATTTGACAATTCCTTTAGAATGATCATTGTATGTTATTTTTTGATTAGACTGATTCGTAAAAGAATGAGTACCAGCAGTATCATAAAGTCTAAAATAAGTAACACTTTCAGGTAACTTTATCGTCTCAATGGTAGAGCAGCCTTCATATTCATTATGACCTAAGCAAACTCCATAAACCTTATAATCTACCCCATCTATTTTGACAGTATTAGGAATGGTAACATTAGTTTTATCCACTAACTCATTAGACACAAATCCTACAACTTCCAATAAATCTTTAAAGTTTGTTCCGTTATTAGGGTTATGAGCCGAATTATACACTATTCCATTTTGGGTAAAAGGCAATGTAAGAGAAAAGGCAGTACCCCCCCACCTAAAACTACATAGCGTTAAGAATAAAAATAAAAGAATCTTTTTAGTATTCATATTATTTATTTGTTAGCATCTCTTACTCCCCTTGAGATTTATTTTTCACTGAAACGAATATGGGAGCAACTTTACTGATGGGTGTGTTGTGTGGAGTGTAGAAAAAGGGATGCGACTTGTACTTCATCGCATCCCATGTAAACAGATAACATACTAACTAAACGCTGAATCATCTTTTACATGCAACTCATCATCTTTTTACATTCTATTACTGCACTTCAGTAAGCACATTCATTGGCTTCTGTTGATATTCGCTATCATCATCTTTTTAACTTTTCTCTGCTGCAAAAGTACGACTTTTATATTGTACAGGCATTTTATTTCCCTCAAAATCGTATGTACAAAATGATAAGAGATAACATTCTATACGTATTTTCTTCATTTTTTAGTTAAAAAGTATACATATTCTTCTTTTAAATCTACTTTTTTGACTTTACTTTTCTTTTTTACCTAAGAAAACAGCAAAGCAATATTTTTGTTATTCACGAATAGCTTACGTATATTTTTGCAATCCTCTCTTGGATATACAGATATTCATTCTACTACTTATATGGAGCACGAAATGGTTGCAAACCTTCTTCTTGACACTTCTTTACTGGTGGTAAATAAGCTATAAATATTGTGTATTTTTTAGACATAACGGGTGGGCAAGATGCCACGCCCTCCCCAGTGCAGGCTTGCTAATAACTACTCTACGATAGCGAAGTCCTCTTTATGGACACCACGGATGGCAACGGCAAGGCCTCCGAAGTCGAAGACGAGTTGACGGTCGCGGTCGATGCGAACGATATACCCTTCATATCCCTTAAAAACACCTGTGAGGACACGAAGTTTGACATGGTCTTTGACAAAATTCTCAAAGGGTTCGCGAAGAAATGTAATCTGCTGTGGATGGGTGGCAGAGAGGCGCATAAAAGACTGCATGGCGGAGTCGCGGATGGTAGCAGGAAGTCCTGTGCTACAGTCTTTTACAAGATGATATTGGGGAAAATAATACTTCAGAAACTGTTGGATGCTTCTGACAGAGCCTTGTAAGAAGACAAGGCCACTGATTGTGGGGACAACGGTTTTCTTGACTCCTCGTTGGGTCTCCTTATTCTTATACTGATAACGATAGGTGTGATGTACAAAATAGGGCTGATGATCACGATGGGTATTGTAGGACTCGAGCCACTTCTCGAAGTTGCGAGCTGTGAGATGTTGTAGAAAAAGGTAACTCCAAGAGGTTGTGTCTTCGGCATGGGGTAAGGTCATCATGGGGGGTGTCGAAGCCACTGTTTCTTTGGCTTCGACTATGTGTATCCCGGATGGGATATTGGAATGTTTGTCAATACTTTCCAAATTCTAATCGTATTTTAATAATATGATGGTTCTTCGCTTTTAAAAAGCTCTAAATCATCTTTAAAAAATCACTCCTTGTCAAGAGTCTGTTCTTCCTTGACGTTAAGGGAAGGCTTTTCGAAAGCCCACCAGTCCTCCCTTAACCTTAAGGAAGGCTTTTTTCGAATCCCTCCGTCTCCCTTTCCAAAGGGAGCTCCACCACGTTTTTTCGAAAACCTACCCGTCCTTCCTTACCGTTAAGGAAGGCTCCACCTCTTCCCCCAAGCCCCCTCCTCCTCAGAAGGAGGGGGATGTAACCGCTCCTCCTCGGAGCTCAAACCGCTACGCTATAAGGTTGGCGGACCATCAGAGGTCTGCACCAGATTTTTTGTGCGGGATGAACCGCATGGACATGGGGTTGCTGACTTCTGCTGAATGTGTCGCTGACTTCTGCTGAAATGTATTGCTGACTTCTGCTGAAATGTGTCGCTGAGTTCTGCTGATGGTATGTTCTTTCTGAAGTTAAAGGACAATAACCTTAATTACATGGCAAGATTGCACTGGGAGGGCGTGGCATCTTGCCCGCCCATAAAGAAATGTCCCAACCTCTAACATTAAACACTTAACATTAAACATTAATCACGGGCGGGCAAGATGCCACGCCCTCCCCAGTACATTCTTGCTTGTGGGTTACTTACGGGCGGGCAAGATGCCACGTCCTTCCCTATATTAGAATGGGAGATCGTCAGAGCTGCCAGACTCGGTAGCTGGAGCTGCAGGACTTGCTGGAGGGAAAGGAGCTGTGGCTCCTGCTGCTGGAGCTGCTGCTACTGGTGCTCCTGCTGGAGGGAACGGAGTTGCTCCTGGCTGCATGCCACCTGCCATACCTGCTACGGCATTGGGATCGATGTGCTGAACATTCCATGCACGAATGTTGTTGAACCAACGGCCATTATACTCGTGAGCATCAATGTCGAAAGATACCATAATCTCATCGCCACTCTGAATGTTGAACTGCTGTAAACGATCGGCACCGAAGACGTCAAAAACTAACTTCTTGGGATACTGCTCGTGAGTTTCAATAACAAATGACTGTGATTTCCACTCGCCTCTCGCTGAGACACCGCTTCTTTCTGGCAAAACGGCAATAACCTTTCCTTGTAATTCCATAATTTATAATATTTTTGATTGTTTCTACTCTACACTCCCGACACTGAGATGAAAGCGGGATGGTGTTTTCTCTTTGGACTGCGAAATTACTAAAAATAGTTCATAAACTGAAACTTTTTGCTGTTTTTTTTGTAGGACAACGATATTTTTTGTATTTTTGTGGTCAGTAAAGAAAAGAAATGTAGAACATAACAAAATTATAAAAACTCATGAGATTTGTTTTATCAAGCTCTGCCCTAAGCAGTAGGCTCAACATGCTTTCGAAAGTAATCAGTAGCAAGAACTCTTTGCCGATACTCGACTGCTTTCTCTTCCAGGTTGCTAACCAGGTGATGACGATCACAGCAAGCGACAGTGACAACGTGATAAAAAGCGTCATCGAACTCAACGAGAACGAGGGGGAAGGCGAATTCTGCATCCCTAACAGAGTGATACTCGACGCGCTGAAAGAACTGCCTGAGCAGCCTCTTACCTTCGACGTGGATACTGAGAACTATGCCGTGAAAATCGTATACCAGAATGGTTTGTATAACTTCACTGCACAGAACGCTGAGGACTACCCTCGCGCCCAGAGCATGACGGATGCTGCCAACTCGGTTACGATACCTGCACAGGTGATGATAGACAACATCTCACGCTGTATCTTCGCTACGGCTAACGACGAGCTGAGACCTATTATGAATGGTGTGTACTTCGACTTGACGCCTGACGCCTTGGCTATCGTTGCCAGCGACGGACATAAGTTGGTACGCAACAAGAACTTCTTGATCAAGAGTGAGACTCCTGCTTCGTTTGACCTGCCTAAGAAGCCTGCCAACCTGCTGAAGAACATCCTGAGTAAGGATGGTGGTGATGTGCTCATCAAGTTTGATGACAGAAATGCAGAGATCAAATATGACGATGGCGTCCTGAACTGCCGACTGATAGATGGTAGATATCCTAACTATAACTCTGTGATACCTACTGACAACCCCAGCCAGACTACTGTAGACCGCCGTGCGCTGCTGAGTGCTCTGAGACGTGTACTGCCGTTCGCCAGTGAGAGTAGCCAGTTGGTGAGACTCCACATGGAGAATGGTCGCTTCGAGGTTTCTTCTGAAGATATGGACTTCGCTACTTCGGCCAAGGAGCAGTTGTCTTGCGAATACACGGGAACACCTATGAGCATCGGCTTCAAGGGTAGCAGTCTGATGGAGGTGCTCAGCAACTTGAACAGTGAGCAGATCATCATCATGCTCGCCGACCCAAGTCGTGCTGGTATCATCGTTCCTGCCGAACAGCCCGAGAACGAGGATGTATTGATGCTGATCATGCCTATGTTGCTGAATGAATAAGAGAACGAAAGTTCTATAAAATTATTTGATAATGAAATTAAATCTGAAAAAGCCCTTAGTAGTCTTCGACTTGGAGACTACGGGGCTTGATATGGTTAAAGACCGTATCATCCAAATGTCGTACATCAAGGTGATGCCCGATGGTACCGAGAAAAGAAATAACCTCTTTGTTAATCCAGGAAGACCGATTCCTGAAGAGGTGGTGGCGCTGACAGGCATCAGCGACGAGGACGTGAAAGACGCACCTACCTTCAAACAATTAGCTGCCAACTTAGAGAAGGAGTTTGAGGGATGCGACTTTGCTGGATATAACTCCAATCGTTTTGATATCCCTATGCTCGCGGAGGAGTTCCTACGTGCGGGCATCGACTTTGACTTTAGTAAATGTAGACTGATTGATGCGCAGACTATCTTTATGAAGATGGAACGACGCAACTTGGCTGCTGCCTATAAGTTCTACTGTGGAAGAAAGATGGAGGAAGACTTTGAGGCGCATCGTGCTGACCAGGACACTGAGGCTACCTACCGCGTGCTGATGGGTGAGTTGGACAAGTATGCCCCTGGGGTACAGGAGGAACCTGAAAAGGTGCTCAACAATGATATGGACGAGTTGGCGAAATTCTCCATGCAGAATGACAACGTGGACTTTGCGGGGCGTATCGTATGGCAAGAGATGAAGGATGCTCAGGGCAATGTTCTCACCGATGAGAAAGGAAACCCTCGCAAGCATGAGGTGTTCAACTTTGGTAAATACAAAGGTTGGGACGTAACGGAAATCCTGCACAAAGACCCTGGCTACTACACCTGGGTGCTCGGCAGCGACTTCACCTATAACACCAAGCAGGTGCTCACACGCATCAGACTCAGAGAATTCAACAAGAGAAGTTGAAAAAAACAGTGACTTGCAAGCGGAATATCGCTTAACGGTAAAAGGAAAGAAAACATGTTAAAAGGAAAGAAAATAGTACTGGGCATAACAGGTTCTATAGCTGCCTATAAAGCGTGCCTCATCATCAGAGGACTCATCAAGCGAGGGGCTGAAGTACAGGTGGTCATCACACCTGCCGGCAAGGAGTTTATCACGCCTATCACGCTTTCTGCACTGACCCATAAACCTGTAGTCAGCGAGTTCTTCTCGCAGAGAGATGGTACATGGAACTCGCACGTAGACCTGGGTCTGTGGGCTGACGCCATGCTCATAGCTCCCTGTACCGCTGCCACCATGGGAAAGATGGCAAACGGCATCGCTGACAATATGCTTATCACTACCTATCTGTCGATGAAGGCACCCGTCTTCATCGCTCCTGCCATGGACCTCGATATGTACAAACACCCCTCTACTCAGCACAATATGCAAACGCTTGTGGGCTATGGCAACCAAATCATTGAACCGGCATCGGGATTCTTGGCAAGTGGACTGGAGGGTAAGGGCCGCATGGAGGAGCCTGAGGTCATCGTTGACTATCTGGACCGCTTCTTTGACGAGCAACAGGGACTCGACCTCAAGGGTAAGAACATCCTGATTACGGCTGGTCCTACCTACGAGAAGATAGACCCTGTGAGATTCATAGGCAACTACTCTTCGGGAAAGATGGGATTCGCCCTCGCTGAGGAGTGCAGAAAGCGTGGCGCCAACGTGACACTGATAGCCGGACCTGTGGCTCTACAATGCGACAAGAACATCAAGCGCATCGACGTGGAGAGCTGCGAGGAGATGTACAACGCTGCTACCCAGGTGTTTGCCGGATGCGATGCCGCCATCCTATGTGCTGCCGTGGCTGACTTCCGACCTGCCGTGGTGGCAGACAAGAAGATCAAACGAGAGAAGGACGACCTGGTGTTGACACTGGCACCTACACACGACATCGCTGCTGCCTTGGGACAGATGAAACAGGAGGGACAGCGCATCGTGGCTTTCGCCTTGGAGACGAACGACGAGGAGGCGAATGCGGAGAAGAAGCGTAAGAAGAAGAACGCCGACTTCATCGTGCTGAACTCTACACGCAATGAGGGCACCACCTTCCGCACCAACGACAACCAGATAACGATTATCTCGGAAAAAGGCAAGAAAGATTATGAAAAGAAGCCGAAGACTGAAGTGGCTCGCGATATCATTGACGAGCTGGCTGCTATGCTGTAGTTCGGGGATAAAGGCCCAGGAACTGAATGCTAAAATCACCATCAACCATGCCCAGATTCAGGGCACGGATAACGCGGTGTTCGACAACCTGCAACAGTCGTTGGAGCAGTTTGTCAACGACAGACAATGGACCAACCTGCGGTTTCAGAAGAACGAACGCATCAACTGCAACTTCAATATCACGGTAACGAAATATAATAAAGACCAGAATCTCTTTACCTGTAAGGCGCTCATACAGGCCAACAGGCCGGTATATAATGCTGCCTATACCACAACTATATATAATAATGTGGACGACAACTTCACTTTCAACTTCGCACAGTTTGACCAACTGGAGTTTAATGAGGTGAATCTCGACAACCAGCTCACTGCGCTTTTCGCCTATTATGCCTATCTCATCATAGGACTCGACCTCGACACCTTCGCACCCATGGGGGGTGAGGATGTGCTGCAAAGGTGCATGAACCTCACCAACAACGCACAAAACTTGTCATACCCTGGATGGAAGGCCTTTGATGATAACAGGAATAGATATGCCATCATCGCTGACTATCTGGACGGGGGTATGCAACCCTTCAGACAGATGCAGTATGACTACTACCGAAAAGGACTGGACGAGATGGCGAATAATGCGGAAAGAGGTAGAACGGAGATTACGACAACGCTCGAAAACAATCTGAAGAAGGCTAAGGAGAATAAACCGCTCTGTCTGCTGCCTCAGATATGGACTGACTATAAGAAGGAGGAACTGGCAAATATCTACAAGGGAAAGGGTACGCAGAAAGAGAAAGAGGCTATATACGAACTGCTCTTTAATATCAACCCTTCGCAGAACAGCCACTGGGATAAAATCAAACAATAGATCTAAGAAGCAATATGCTCAAACAGCTATATATCAAGAACTTCACGCTCATCGATGAACTGAACATCATGCTGCATCCGGGATTCTCTGTCATCACAGGTGAAACGGGTGCGGGAAAGAGTATTATCCTCGGAGCCATCGGACTGCTGCTCGGCAACAGGGCTGACTCGAAGGCTATCAAGACGGGATGTGACAGATGTACCATCGAGGCACACTTCGACTTGTCGAAATACGACATGGAGGGGTTCTTCACGCTACATGACATCGACTATGACGCGGAGGACACTATTATCAGAAGGGAACTCACGGCGGCGGGAAAGAGCAGAGCCTTTATCAACGATACGCCTGTGGCTCTCAGCACGATGAGGGAACTGGGGGAATCCTTGGTGGATATTCACTCGCAGCATCAGAACTTGTTACTGCAGAAAGAGGATTTCCAACTCAACGTGGTGGACATCATCGCACAGGACAGTAAGCAAGTGGCGGAATATCAGATGCTCTACAAACAATATCATCAGGCGCAACAAAGGCTCGCTAAGATGAAGGAGGAGATAGCGCAGAGTCGTGAGAACGAGGAGTTTATGAGATTCCAGTTTAAGGAACTCGATGATGCACACCTGAAAGAGGATGAGCAAGAAGACCTGGAGCAGGAGGCGGAAACGCTGACACATGCTGAGGATATCAAGACGGCTCTCTATGAGGCTGACAACACGCTGACCAATGAGGACGGAAGTGTGTTGGAAAGGTTGAAGGCTACCTGCCAACAGTTGGCTGGCATCAAGGAGGTGTACCCCAACATCGCAGAGGCTACCGACAGACTGGACAGTTGCTATATCGAACTGAAAGATATCGCACAGGAGATAGGACAAAATGTGGATCGGGTGGACTTTGAACCGGCAAGGCTCGACGAAATCAACAACCGGCTCGACACTATCTACTCGCTGCAACAGAAATTTCATGTGCAGGACATCGCCGGCTTGATAGCTATCAGGGAACAGATCAACGAACAGCTCGAACATATCAGCCATGGTGACGAGGAGTTGGCGGCACTACAGAGTGAGGCTGACCAATGGCTCGAAAAAGCTACTCTGGAGGCAAAGAAGCTGACACTGTTGCGTATGAAGACGGCAAAGAAGATAGAGACGGAGATGAGGGAGAGACTCGTACCGTTAGGAATACCTCATGTGAGGTTTGAAATCTCGTTTGCTGAGAAGCCGCTGTCGACTGATGGAGCTGACAAGGTGAGCTTCCTCTTCAGTGCTAACAAGAGTACGCCTCTGCAGCCTGTGAGCCAGGTGGCTTCGGGCGGTGAGATTGCACGTGTGATGCTGTCACTCAAGGCGATGATTAGCGGAGCCGTGAAGTTGCCGACCATCATTTTTGATGAGATTGACACGGGTGTGAGTGGTAAGATTGCTGAAAAAATGGCGCAGATCATGGCGGAGATGGGTAATCTGGATAGACAGGTCATCTCTATCACTCACCTACCACAGATTGCTGCTATGGGAAGGCATCACTACAAGGTGCTCAAAGAGGAGACGCCTCAAGGTACTCGCTCGCACATGACGGAACTTAAGGAGGAGCAAAGGGTGAGTGAGATAGCTCAGATGTTGAGTGGTAGTGACATCACTGAAGCTGCCCTCGCCAATGCGCAGGAACTGCTCAAGAGTTATCGCTCATAAAATATAGGTTAATAGGGACTATTAAGACTATTTCGGAAATCATACTTTTTCTAAACCAGAATATGAAAAGACTATATATCATCATGACAGCCATGCTCTTGGGACTTACCCAGGTCATGGCACAACCAGGACCAGTGCAGAAGATGGCTAAGAGTGTCTTCACACTGACTACCTTTAACAAGGAAGGTAACATCATCGCTTCGACACAGGGCGTGTTTATCGACAACAAGGGTACGGCTATCAGTACTTTCAAACCTTTCGTAGGGGCTACCAAGGCTACCATCGTGGATGCTAATGGTAAATCGACTGACGTGGATGCTATCATGGGAGCTGATGAGCTCTACGACGTGGCGAAGTTTAGAGTTCATACAACATCGGCTGCAGCGGTATTGGCCAACAAGGCTACAGCGGCGGGAAGCAAGGTGTGGCTTGTGCCCTACTCTATCAAGAAGCCGGCCTTCCAGCAAGAGGAGATAAGTGGTGTGGAGACTTTCAACAATATGTACAACTACTATATCTTCACAACGACAGTGCCTGAAAATGCTATCGGATGTCCATTTGTCAATAAGGACGGACAGGTCATCGGACTGATGCACAGCAATGGGATGGTGACGGCTATCGATGCTCTGTATGCTAAACAGCTGAAGGTGACGGGACTCTCTACACTCGATGCGGCGCTTCGTGAGACTGGCATACGTACTGCACTACCCGAAACAGAGCAGGAGGCGGTGATGATGCTGACGCTGAAGAAGGGACAGGTGACGGCTAATGACTACGATAAATATGTGGAGGAATTTATCGGCAAGTTCCCTCAGGCTGCCTTGGGGTATAAGGAAAAGGCGATGAAGCTTTCTAATCTGGAGAAATATGAAGAGGCGGCTAAACTCATGGACGAGTGCATCAAGAAGGCGGCTAAGAAGGACGAGGCTTACTCTGCTTATGCTGACATCGTATACCAGAAAACGGTATACAAAGGTGACTCTATCTATGCTGCCTGGAACATCGACAAGGCTATAGACTTGATTCGGAAGGCATACAACACAAATGCTCAACCTGCTTATAAGCATCAGGAGGCACAGTATTGCTACTTTAAAGGTGACTACCAGCAGGCACTCAGCATGTTCCTCGACCTTACCAAGACTCCTATCAACAGTGGAGAACTATACTATGAGGCTGCACAGACTAAGGCGCAACTACAGGCTCCTGCTAACGAGATTGAGGTGTTGCTCGACAGTGCTGTCGCTGTGGGACAGAAGACGGGACTGGCTGCGCCCTATTATCTGGCTCGTGCGCAGTTCTTCGACCGTAAGGGGGAATATCGTAAGGCCTTAGGCGACTACAACCAGTATGACACGCTCTCTCACACCATTGATCCTACCTTCTTCTATGCGAGATACAAGTGCGAGATGAAGTTGCGTATGTGGCAGCAGGCTTTGCTCGACATTGCTCGCACCTGCTACTTGGCTCCTAAGGAACCTACCTACTTTGCGGAATGGGCAAGTCTCGACCTTCGCGTAAAGCGTTTCGACGAGGGTATCAGTGCTGCCAAGGCTTGCATCGAACTGGCTCCCGAATATGCTGATGGTTATCTGCTCTTGGGTCTCCTGCAGCGTGAGAAAGGTCTGAAACAGGAAAGCATCGAAAACCTCAAAAAAGCACAGGAGTTGGGAGACACCCGTGCTGAGGAATATCTCAAGAAATAGTTTTAACGTTACTGGGAGGGCGTGGCATCTTGCCCGCCCATAAGCAACTCACTAAACATTCATTGTGAGCACTGTAGCACAAAACAAGGATATACAAAAGCAAAACAGGTGATATAATCAATCGATCATATCACCTGTTTTGCATTATAATAAGAGTGATTCCGTTGGGGTTCGAACCCAAGACCCACAGCTTAGAAGGCTGTTGCTCTAATCCAACTGAGCTACGGAACCATACTCTGTTTCTTAATGCGGATGCAAAATTACTGTTTTTTTTGCAATCTACCAAATATTTTTTAGATTATTTGCTATTATTGCTGTTTGAGAAGGGTTTACATCTCAACATTATCACTTCTTACAGGACATTCCGTTTCATCGCCGTAGGAAACGGTGGATGGCAAACCAAAAATAGAAAACCAAGAGGACATAACCCACATAGTAGAGAGTGCAGAGGCTGAAGATGATGTAATCGACAGCACAAACACCCATCAAACCACCCAAATACAAGATGGCATCACCGAGACTGAGACGATGCTTCACCTCGTCGAGGCAAGCCAATGCCAATATCAATATCGCCCATACCGATGCCAAGAAGAAACCCAACACACGGGGAACGGCAAAGGGATTGAGCGAGGGATGGAAATAGAAGTGGCGCCACATCTCTGGAGCAAACGACTGGATGGTGGCATAGAATGCCGCAGAGAGCGACACCATCAACACCAATGCCGTGGGATAAGGAGAATCGATGTCATTGAAATGAACGATATGCGCATTGCTGTGAGATATTTTACGCACAAGATAAGCCACAGAAATCAACACGATGACGATCATGAAGATAAGCAGGTGGGTATTGCTGAAGATGAGGATGAACTGAGAGATGGGATCGTCGGGAACAACACGAGGCAACAGACGAGACTCATGTGTCCAGCCAAACTCATTCTCCTCGGTAGCCAACTGCACCCATACGGAGTCTTCTGTGTCTTGCGGAATAAAGCGTATATCGGAAACCACCAGCAGACAGTGTTTCTTTACAGCAAAGGAATCGATACGCAAATGGTTGACATACTCCTCGGGCTGCTGACGTATCAGCATAAGCGAGTCGGAGAAGACAACAAAGTTATATCGGTTGGTGTAATGATGCGTAGAGGAAAAGGAGATGGAGTCGAGCTGTCGATCACTGTACTCTATCAGCGCTGCATGCTGAACCTTAGTACTATGACGATGATAGCAACCGCTGAGCAGCAACAACATGCCCAACAGACAACAGGTAATCCAAGAATATCGTTTTTCTTTATTCATATCTTTTTGTTTTCACGCACCTTTTCTCACCATGACAGACTTACACTGGGGAGGACGTGGCATCTTGCCCGCCCATAAGCAAGACGTTTTAACGTTCAGCATACACATTCATCTGACACTCGTTGCAAGCAAACTGCAAGCGGAACTTCCTGCCATCGCCCAAACGAAGGAAGAGAGGTTCCGTCCATGTAGGCTTGCGCCCACCTCGCTTCACACAATATCCCAACGAATAACGCAGACAATGACGGCACTGCATCAGCAGAACATCATCCTGCCTCTCGGCCTCATTGCGAAGCTCGAAAGCGTAGTCTGCCTTCGCCATGCCATGTGTCTGATAGAAAGTGCGGGCACTCTGATTGGCGATATTGTAGAGATAGCTGTACTGAGCATATTCTGGTTGCCATGCCTTCACAGACGATGGTGTGTCACAAGGAGCCTCAGCATGAGAAGACTCTTGGGCTATGCCTGTTCTCAACGACGATGACACCAAAGAACGGCGCAAGTCGGTAAGCACGCTGCTGGGGATAAAATACTGATCGGCATCGTTGCGAATCTCTACCTCAAGGCACTCATAGATGGTGCCACCCAACTTGCTGAGTTGCTTGATGATGTTGTCGCGCTGCGGCTTTTTCGCTATGCTATGCTCGAAGGCTACAACTTCTGTCGCCATATATTGCAAAGAGGCACTTTCCTCCGTATCACCACTAACGAAAGAGGTCTTTCCCTGCTCCTTACAGTAATAGGCTTTGGCAGAGAATCCACTCGTTCCAGCCTCATCGTACAAGTCGAAGACTATCTTGACAGGAATCTTTCGTTCTGCAGTCTTGCCTGCCAACAGTTTGCCGAAAGCCACATCATTGTTGCGATAGAGCGCAACACCGGGACGCAGACGGCGAGGCATCTCTAAAGGAAAGAGACGGTTGCCCTCTGCACGGTTGACACGGAAGCCCTCTAACTCGCGCTCATCATTGACGAAGCACAAGCCATCGCCATTGGCAAAACTCGATACTGAAGCCACATTGAAACTGTTGCCACGCAACTCCTTCACCTTACCTACATACTCACCGATGGCCTTCGGAGTATCAAAGGAGGTGATGTCTATCTGTCTGCCACGCAGGAAATAATTGGTAAAACCGCGATTGAAAGTCTTCTTTAGGTTGGGCTCGAAAGCATAACGAGGTCTACCCAACGAAGGACGCTCATACTCTCCAGGACGCTTCCGACAAATCTCGTCAAGGCGCTGGCTGTAAGCTGCCACCACATTCTTTACGTAGTCGACATCCTTTAAGCGACCTTCTATCTTGAACGAGCAGGCACCTGCATCAGCCAATGCCTCCAAATGGTCTATCTGACACATATCCTTGAGGGAGAGGAGATGGCGCTGATGCTCTATCTCCTGACCGTCGGCATCAAGAAGATCGAACTTCATACGACAGAACTGCGCACACTCTCCCCTATTGGCAGAGCGGTCGAAACAATATTCTGACGCATAGCACACACCTGAATAGCACACACAAAGGGCACCATGGACAAACACCTCGAGCTCCATATCGGGCACGGCAGTATGAATGGCCTCTATCTCCTTGACAGAGAGTTCGCGAGCCAGCACTGCCCGATGGAAGCCCAACGACTGGAGCCACTTCACTTTGTCGGCTGTTCGTGTGTCGCACTGTGTGCTGGAATGTAGAAACTCCGACCATTTGAAATCTGTAGCCAAAGGACCCTCGCCCTGCAAGGCAAAGAGTACACCCATGTCCTGCAGCAGTAAGGCATCAACGCCAGCAGACTGCAACTGCCGGATCATCAGCAAGGTGTCCTTGATTTCTGAATCGTAGATAATGGTGTTGACCGTAACATGCACCTTGGCATGATACTGATGGGCATAGTCGCACAGCTGCCGGATATCCTCTATCGAGTTGCCCGCAGCCGCACGAGCACCAAACTTAGGTGCTCCGATATATACGGCATCTGCGCCATGGTCGATGGCTGCGAAACCACATTCTAAATTTTTGGCAGGTGCCAATAATTCCAATGTTCTCATTCTTCGTTGGTCGCTTTCGCGTTTACTTGATGTCATCAATATTATAAGGTGTCTCCTGGTAAACGTAATAGTTGATCCAGTTGCTATAGAACAGGTTGGCATGTGCGCGCCAAGTCACCATGGGTGCATTGTTGGGATCGTCGTGCGCATAATAGTTCTTGGGCAAATCTACATCATCGCGCTTACCTAAATCGCGGCGATACTCTTTGTCGAGCGTATTGGGAGCATATTCTAAATGACCTGTAACGAAGAATTCACGACCACCACGGGCCATGACGATGCTCACACCACTCTCTGGCGACTCGGCTATGATGTCGAGGCCTGGCACTTTCTCAATGTCCTCACGGCGAACCTCGGTGTGACGGCTCTGCGGCATGGCAAACCTATCGTCGAAGCCTCGGAAGATGGGGAGGGACATATCGAGTGCCTTCTGCTGAAAGATGCCAAACATCTTCTTATCGAGAGGATACTTAGGTACACCATAAAAATGGTAAAGACCTGCCTGAGCTCCCCAGCAGATATAGAGTGTAGAGGTGACATGGGTGCGAGCCCAGTCGAAGATTTGCTGTATCTCGGGCCAGTACTCCACCTCCTCATAAGCCATCGTCTCTATGGGAGCACCCGTGACAATCATACCATCAAACTTCTGCTTGGAAAGTTCGGAGAAGTCTTTATAGAACATCATCATGTGTTCTATGGGAGTATTCTTAGGGGTATGACTCTTCAACTTCATAAAGAAAACCTCTATCTGTAGAGGGGTGTTGGAGAGAAGTCGGACGAGGTCGGTCTCGGTGGTAATCTTCAGCGGCATGAGGTTGAGCACGACAATACGTAGCGGTCTGATCTCCTGACTATGCGCCCTACTCTCGTCCATGACGAAGATGTTCTCGTGCTTCAGCAGCTCTATGGCTGGTAATTTATCTGGCAATCTTAATGGCATTGTACAAATCCTTTCTCTATTTTTGTGCAAAAATACACTTTTTCAATGAGATAATGAAAAAAGGATGCCAAAATTTCTTTCGGCATCCTTCTTTTTGTATATTATTCAACTTTCTCGTGTGGGGAAATTATAGAAGTTATCACTCCCATCGGTCGTTAGAAGTTAAAGCCAATAGCCTTAGAGGGAACTCCTTAACTTCTTAACTCCTTAACTTCTTAACTCCTTAACTCCCCCATTTGCAAAAGTAGAGATATTACCAAAGTTCGAGGCGCTCACTCTTAGGAATGAACATCTTGTCGCCTGGCTTTACATCGAAGGCTTCATACCAAGCATCGATGTGTGGAAGTGCTCCGTCGACACGCCATCTACCCAAAGAGTGAGGGTCGTTCTTAACACGTTGACGAATCTCCTTCTCTGTGATGTGCTGTCCCCAGACACCTGCATAAGCGAGGAAGAAACGCTGAGCTGGAGTGAAACCGTCCTTGTTCTTGAGAGGTTTCTTGGCTGTGGCGTTCTTCAAGGCATTGAAGGCTACCATCAGACCACCATGGTCGGCAAGGTTCTCACCCAGGGTGAAACGGCCGTTGGCATGGAGGTCGGGAAGCACCTTGATATTGCTGAAGAAGTTGGCATACATGTCTGCACGTTGGTTGAAGCCCTTGGCATCTTCGGCTGTCCACCAGTCCTGCAGGTTGCCGCTGGCATCATACTGTCGACCCTGATCGTCGAAGCCGTGCGTCATCTCATGACCTATCACCACACCGATGGCACCATAGTTGAATGCCTCATCTGCCTTGGCATCAAAGAAGGGATACTGCAGGATACCGGCAGGGAAACAAATCTCGTTGGTGGTAGGATTGTAGTAAGCATTAACGGTCTGTGGACTCATATACCACTCATCTCTATCAACAGGCTTGCCAGCCTTCTCGGCTATCTCTTTGTCGTTGGCAAACTTGCGGCAAGCCAACACATTCTCGTAGAAGCTCTTAGAAGGGTCGATGGTGAGCAAGCTATAATCGGTCCACTTGTTGGGATAACCTATCTTGACATAGAACTTGTTGAGTTTGTTGTGGGCAGCAGCCTTGGTGGCATCGCTCATCCAGGTCTGCGCATCGATACGCTCGCCCAGGCTTATCTGCAGATTCTTTACCAAGGTCTCCATCATCTTCTTAGAAGTCTCGGGGAAGAACTTCTTGCAGTAGATGCGACCTAAAGCTTCGCCCATCTGGTTCTCCACCTGATTGGTGGCACGCTTCCAGAGGGGATAGTCTTCCTGACGGCCACTCATGGTCTTGCCGAAGAAGTCGAAGTTGGCCTCACGAATCTCGTCGGTGAGATAAGACGAAGAGCTGCGGATAACACTCCAAAGCATCAGGGCTTTAAGGGTAGATGCGTTCTCGGCAGCAGAGAGCTTGTCGTAAGCTGCAAAGAAGGCTGGCTGACCGATGACGATTTCCTGGATGTACTCGCTCTTGATGCCCTCGCCGTTGGCCAAGGCTTCGAGAGGAATATTGGGATAGTCCTCCTGGAACTGCTTGAGTGTAGTCTTGTTGTAGTTGGCCTGCGGGTCGCGCAACTCGGTGCGACTCTTAGAGACGATGGCCAGGCTGGTTTCGTGCAAGAAGACGGCCTGTGCATACTGGCTGGCATCGGCTGCAGAGAAGCCATAGAGCTGGAACATCTTGGCAAGATAAGCCTTATAAGCCTCACGGATGGCTACTGTGGCAGCATCGTTGTTGAGGTAGTAGTCCTTGGCGCCAAGGGTGAGACCACCCTGCATAAGGTTGTAGATGTTCTGAGTGACATTCTTCTCATCGGCTCCGAAGCCTGCACCATAGCTCAAGCCGAGTCCCATCCAAGCATACTTCAACTGCAGTTTCTGCAAGTCGTCCTTGGTCTGGGCTGCTGTGATTTCTTCGAGCAAAGGCTTCACTGGTGCGATGCCTTCCTGGTTGCGACGGTCTACATCCATTGCCAACTTATAGAAGTCGGACAGTTTCTGCTCGATGCTACCTTTCTTGTAGGTTTTCTTCTGCAACTCGCTCAAGATGCTGTTGATGCGCTTGTTGTTGTTTTCCTGCAACTGGTCGAAACTACCATAGCGGCTGTAAGCTGCTGGCAGGGGATTGTTCTTCTGCCAACCACCAGTAGCAAACTGGTAGAAATTGTCGGCAGGCTTGGCAGTCTTGTCAAGATTGCTCATGACAAGTCCCGACTTGTTTTGTGCGTCTGCTGCCATAGGCATGGCTGCAATCATCATCATCGGGATAATCATCTTCATGTTCATTTTGTTATAATTATTGGGTTATTGATATTATCACTAAACTGGGGTGACCGTCTATGCCGATACCTCTTCGAGTTCCTCTGAGAGAATGAGCCAAGAGTCGTTCTCCTCATCGAGTTTCTGCATCAGTGCGGAGTACTCGGTGACGAGTTCCATGTTGGTGGCATTCTCGGGCTTCATCAGCAAGTCGTCTATTTCTTTCTTACGCTTCTCTAAGGTGGCGATGCGCTGTTCGCAGTCTTTCACCGCCTTCTCTGCCTTGCGGATTTTCTTCTGTTGCTCCTTGTGCTCGGCATAGCTCTGTTTCTTAGACAAGGCTCCCGAATCGGCAGGAGCAGGATCAGCCTGCTGTGTTTTAGACGAAGAGCTACCCACAGGGGACTCTTCCTTAGAAAGCGCTGCCTGGATGGTCTCGGCATTGTGAGCACGCAGATAGTCGTAGATGCCACCTAAGTGTTCGCGTACCTTACCGCCACCAAACTCGTACACCTTATCTACCAACCCGTCGAGGAACTCGCGGTCGTGGCTCACGATGATGGCGGTGCCATCGAAGGCCTTGATGGCTTCCTTGAGGACATCTTTCGACTGCATGTCGAGGTGATTGGTAGGCTCATCGAGGATGAGAAGGTTGACGGGTTCGAGCAGTAACTTGATCATCGCCAGACGACTGCGCTCGCCTCCGCTGAGCACCTTCACAAACTTCTCGGAGGTTTCGCCACCAAACATAAAGGCTCCCAAAAGGTCGTTTACCTTGAGGCGCATATCGCCCGTAGCCACTTGGTCTATGGTCTGGAAGATGGTGAGACGTTCATCGAGGAGCTGTGCTTGATTCTGAGCAAAATAACCTATCTGCACATTGTGACCTATCTTCAGGGTTCCCGTAAAGGGAATCTCGCCCATGATACACTTCACCAAGGTAGACTTACCTTCGCCATTCTTACCGACGAAAGCCACCTTCTCACCTCGCTTGATGGTAAGGGTGACGTGGTCGAAGACGGTATGTTCGCCATAGTCCTTGCGCAACTCGTCGCAGATAATGGGATAGTCGCCACTGCGCAGACAGGGGGGAAACTTGAGGTGCATCTGCTTGTTGTCGACCTCATCGACCTCGATGGGAACAATCTTCTCCAACTGCTTGATGCGGCTCTGCACCTGGACAGCCTTAGTGGGCTTGTAGCGGAAACGCTCTATGAAGTCCTTGATGTCGGCAATCTCCTTCTGCTGATTCTCGTAGGCACGGAGCTGCTGCTCACGACGCTCGGCACGAAGCATGACATACTCATCATACTTCACGCGATAGTCTTCTACTCTACCACAGGTGATCTCTAAGGTGCGGTTGGTGACATTATTAATAAAGGCACGGTCGTGGCTCACCAAAACCACCGCCTTAGCGCTCTGCGCAAGAAACTGCTCCAACCACTGTATACTCTCGATGTCGAGATGGTTGGTAGGCTCGTCGAGAAGAAGTACGTCGGGTTTCTGAAGTAGAATCTTAGCCAACTCAATACGCATACGCCATCCACCAGAGAACTCGCGGGTGGGACGATCTAAGTCTTGACGTGTAAAGCCGAGACCTGACAGCGTGCGCTCTATCTCTGCCTCATAGTTCTCGCCGCCCATCATCATGTAGCGGTCGTGCTCCTGGGTAAACTTCTCCACCAACTGGGCATAGGATTCGCTCTCGTAGTCGGTACGGTCGGCCATCTCTTGCTGCATCTTGTCGAGACGTGCCTTCATCTCTGTGTTATGAGCAAAGGCCTTGCGGGTTTCATCCTTCACCGTGGTATCGTCTTGCAACTTCATTACCTGTGGCAGGTAGCCTATAGTGGTCTCATTGGGGATAGCCACAACGCCGTCTGTAGGCTTCTGCATGCCACACAGTATCTTGAGCATCGTTGACTTGCCCGCTCCGTTCTTGCCCACCAAGGCTATGCGGTCACGGTCGTTGATGACAAAGCTCACGTCATGGAAGAGGGGCTTCACCCCAAACTCGACTTTCAAGCCTTCTACTGAAATCATATCTTTTGTTGTTTACTGGGTTTCGTGATTCTTGGGACTGCTGATGGCAGCCAAGCATCGAATGGGTTGACCGATGGCACTCTCATAAGAGGCCTATCTTCTAAAAAGGCAGCCCTTGGTTTGAAGGGCTGCCTCGCTTATATATGTTATAATAGGTGTAATCCTAATAAGTAGTGCTTACTTGATGACGCCTTCTTCTACGAAGACTTCCTTCAAGATCTGAACTCCGCGCTCTACCTGTTCCTTGGTGTGAGTAGCCATCAAGGCGAAACGTACCAATGTGTCTTGTGGGGCACAGGCAGGAGGAATAACGGGGTTGATGAACACGCCACGGTCGTAAGCCTTCTTGGTAACCTCGAAAGTCTTCAGAGCATCGCGTACATAGAGAGGAATGATAGGACTCTCTGTCTCGCCTATCTCGAAGCCCTCTTCGCGGAAACGCTTCAGAGCGTAGTTGGTAACATCCCACAACTGCTCGAAGCGCTCAGGCTCGTTCTGAATGATGTGAAGAGCCTCCAAGGCTGCTGCTGTGGCTGCTGGAGTGTTAGAAGCACTGAAGATATAGGTACGACAAGAGTGACGCAGGAAGTTGATGGTGTCCTTGTCTGAAGCAATGAAGCCACCGATAGATGCCAAACTCTTAGAGAATGTACCCATGATGAGGTCTACCTCATCGGTAAGGCCAAAGTGGTCGCAAACACCACGACCCTGCTCACCAAACACACCCAAGCCATGAGCCTCGTCCACCATGATAGAACAGTTGTACTTGTGCTTCAGCTTAACAATCTCTGGCAGTTTGGCCAAGTCGCCCTCCATAGAGAACACGCCATCGACAACGATGAGCTTGATGGCCTCCTGAGGCAATGTCTTGAGCACACGCTCCAGGTCTTCCATATCATTGTGCTTATAGTGCAACTGAGTAGCGAATGAAAGACGGCGACCATCTACGATGCTGGCATGGTCACGGTCGTCGCAGATGATATAGTCGTTGCGACCTACGACACAAGCCAAGACGCCCTGGTTGACAGAGAAACCTGTAGAGAAACACAGAGTCTCATCCTTGTGCATAAATTCTGCCAACTCCTTCTCGAGCTGAACATGAAGATCGAGCGTACCATTGAGGAAACGGCTTCCTGCACAACCAGAACCATACTTATCCAACGCAGCCTTTGCTGCATCGATAACACGCTGGTCGTTGGTTAAACCCTGATAAGCATTCGAACCAAACATCAGAATGTTGTGTCCGTCGATATCGGTAACTTCCGTCATCTGCTTACTTGTGATCTCACGGAAGTATGGGTACACACCGGCAGCCATGTACTTCTGAGGTTCACGATAATTCTTGTATTTTTCTTGTAATTGTCCCATTATGAATAGGTGTACTTTTTTAATTTCTTAGTTTACAGGGTGCAAAGATACAAAAAAGAACTTATATATCATGATTTTTTCTAAGAAAGTTGATTTTTAGTGTTTTTTTAGTCTCAAAAAAGTCGTTTTTATGCTATTTTTATTACTTTTGCAAAAGAATATTCACATAAATCTATCTAATTAGATGAAGAAAAAGATCGTTTTTATCATGAATCCTATCTCGGGAACAGGAAACAAAGCTTCTATCCCACACCTGATAGATAGTATTTTGGACAAAGACCGCTTTGACTACGAGATAAGAACCACAGAGAGGGCAGGACATGCATCAGAGATAGCTTCTGAGGCGAAGGATGCTCATGTTGATATCGTTGTGGCTGTGGGAGGCGATGGTACTGTCAACGAAGTGGCGAGAGCCATCGTACACTCGGACACGGCTTTAGGAATACTGCCTTGCGGGTCGGGCAATGGATTGGCACGCCACTTGATGCTCCCTATGAATTTGAAAAAGAGCCTCGAAATCATCAACTATGGCGAGATTCACGACCTTGACTATGGTGTCATCAACGGCTATCCCTTCTTCTGCACTTGCGGCATGGGATTTGACGCCTTCGTGAGTATGAAATTTGCTGAAAGCGGGAAACGAGGCCCCATCAGCTATGCCGAAAACATCCTGAAAGAGGGATTGAAATATAAGCCTGAAACTTACACACTCGAAGACGAAACGGGAACTAAGCAATACAAGGCTTTCCTCATCTCGTGTGCTAACGCATCGCAATATGGCAACAATGCTTATATTGCACCACAGGCTTCTATGAGCGACGGACTGATGGATGTTATCATCATGGAGCCATTCGATGTACTCGAAGCACCTCAGGTAAGTTTCGATATGTTCAACAAAACGCTCGATAAGCACTCAAAGATCAAAACTTTCAGATGCAAAAAACTGCATATCACACGTACACAGCCGGGGGTGATTCACTATGATGGCGACCCTGTGATGACGGGTGCTGACATAGATGTACACTTGGAGGAAAAAGGCATCAAAATGATTGTCAACCCCTTTGCAGACAAGAGTGCACGTAAACCCAACATCATACAATCGGCCTTTGCTGATTTCTTTAATGGTCTCAACGCTGTGAGAAGCGATATCAGAGAACAGGGAAAAAAGGTTGAGGCTCTAAGCAAACTTGTACAGAGCAAATTGAACCTGTAAGGGGGAGCCGTTGGGAAAGTAAAACAAAATGAAGAAAATAAAGATTTAAAGCCAATAGCTTTATTGCTGACATTTTAGCAAAAAGGCTATTGGCTTTAACTTCTCTAACTTCCCCATTTGCGAAAGTAGAATTATTTAATATAGAATTCTGCTGTAAGTTGAGCATACCATGCAGAGCGTCCTCCATCGGGTGACTGAAGCACTTCGACAGCCTCTTCCAATGCGCCTTGACGATGCCGCGAGAAAGTAAGAAGAAGCCGCTTAGGTTCCTTGCGAACTACTGTCTTAACAGAGCACTTACGAAGAAGCGTAAAGCCCTTATAACAAGCTTCTTCCTCCACTCGACTAAACACTTCCGTCGGGATAACAATAGACAAGTATCCGTCATCAGCCAACAACCTCTTAGCTGCAGCAAAAAGGTCGGCAAAAGGAAGCGTATCTGTATGACGAGCAAGCGAACGTTTGGTATCGGGATTCTTCAGACTATCGACAAAAAAAGGAGGATTACTGACGATGGCGTCATAAGGTAGAGAACACTCAAATTCTTGCAGCGAACAATGACGCACCTGCACCCTTCCCGAGAAAGGACTTGACGCCACATTTTCGGTTGCCTGCTGACAAGCATCGCTATCAATGTCGATGGCGTCAATCTCTGCATGAGGAAAACGCTGAGCCATCATGAGTGCCACAACTCCTGTGCCTGTTCCAATATCCAGCAAGCGCTTGCCACCTGCTGCCCATGCCCCTAAGAGAACACCATCCGTGCCAACCTTCATGCCGCACCTGTCTTGCATGATGGAAAAATACTTGAATTGAAAATCTGCCACGCTATTTGTTTTTGTTTCTATCTCAATAAAAACGAGAACATGTGGTTTTTATTTTATCTTTTTTACAGAAAAAACGACGTGAATATATTAAAATATCTGTACCAAGCCCTATAATTCAATAAAAATGACTAACTTTGCACCCTAAAAATGAATTCCAAAAAGAATATGAACAGAAATTCAAATACACAATTCCAAATGATAGCCGATTATGACGGCGATGCCTCTGTACTGGTAGAAGAAAAAGCTCCTGGAGAATATCCTATTCTCTGCACACGCAACCTGGTTGTCTTCCCTACTGTCTTGGCACCCATCATTGTTGGTCGCCCGCAGAGCGTTGCGCTGGCCAAAGAGATAGCACAGAACACAGAAAAGGTTTTCTGTATCTTCTGTCAGAAAAACGAGACTACTGAAAGTCCAACACAGGATGACCTCTATGCTACTGGAGTATTTGCTAAGCTCATCAAAACAGTAGAACTCCCAGGAGTTGACTCCAACAATATTACCATCGTGGTGCAAGCCCTCGGTAGATGTCAGCTCAACCAGATAACGGCAACAAAACCATACTACCAGGGGAATGTGGAGAGCCTACCTGAGGTATGGCCAGACATGGAAGACGTACACTTCCAAACACTGTTGGACACCCTGCATCAGGAAACCAACAACTTCATACGCGCTTGCGAAGAAATGCCCAATGAGGCTGAATATGCCATCAACAACATTTCTAACCCAATGATAGCGGCCAACTTCATCTGCTCTAACATGCCTTTCAGCATTGAAGACAAGATGGAGATGCTCGAGAAAAGCAACCTCAGCGACCGACTCATGCTCGCACTTAAGGCTGAGCATAAAGAGTTGCAGCTGCTGCGCATACAGTCGGAAATCAGACAGAAGACTCGCTTCGACCTGGACGAGCAGCAGAAAGAATACTTCTTGCAACAGCAGCTCAAAAACATAAGAGAAGAGCTGGGGGGCGACGAGAAAAACCCAGAACGAAAGGAACTGGCTGCCAAGGCAAAGAATAAAAAATGGGACGAGAACACTGCCAAGATTTTCAATAAGGAACTGGCTAAACTCGAAACTATCAATCCACAAAGTCCAGACTACTCTATCCTCGTCAACTACCTGCAGACAATGGTAGAACTGCCCTGGAACGAGTACACCAACGACAACCTGAGCCTCAAGCACGCCAAGACCGTGCTCGACAAGGCACACTATGGCATGGAAAAGGTGAAAGAGCGCATACTGGAATATCTCGCTGTGCGATCGTTACGTGGTGACCTGAAGAGCCCTATCCTATGCCTTTATGGCCCTCCTGGAGTGGGCAAGACAAGTCTTGGCAAAAGCATCGCTGAGTCGATGGGAAGAAAATACGTTCGTATGTCGCTGGGCGGTCTGCACGATGAATCGGAGATACGCGGACATCGACGCACATACATCGGAGCTATGCCTGGACGTATCATTAAGAACATACAGAAGGCGGGAAGTAGCAACCCCGTTTTCATCCTCGATGAGATAGACAAGGTGACACAGAATACCTATAACGGCAACCCCGCCTCGGCTTTGCTCGAAGTGCTCGACCCCGAACAGAACAACGCCTTCCACGACAACTATCTCGATGTCGACTACGACCTGTCAAAGGTGCTCTTCATTGCTACGGCTAATGACATCAGCAATATCCCACGCCCTCTACTCGACCGTATGGAACTCATCGAGGTGGGAGGATATATCATCGAGGAAAAGGTGGAGATAGCCAAGCGTCACCTCGTGCCACGCGAACTGAAGAATACGGGACTTGATAAATATGAACCCAAAATCAAGTTCACTAAGCCTGCCATCGAAGACCTTATCGACCACTACACACGAGAGAGCGGTGTGAGACAGCTTGAAAAAGCTATCAACAAGACACTGCGCAAGATGGCATTCAAAGTGGCATATACTGACGAACTGAAGAAGTCGACCGTTACACCTGCTGAGGTGAAAGACCTCTTGGGCAAACCTATCTTCACACGCGACATATATCAGGGCAACCAATATGCTGGCGTCGTTACCGGACTGGCATGGACTTCTGTGGGAGGAGAAATCCTCTTCATCGAGACTTCACTCAGCAGAAGCAAGGCGGCCAAGCTAACGCTGACGGGTAACTTGGGCGATGTTATGAAGGAGTCGGCTGTCATCGCACTGGAATATGTGAAGGCACATGCCAACATCTTGGATATCGACTACCGTATCTTCGACAACTGGAACATCCATATCCATGTGCCTGAAGGAGCTACGCCTAAGGATGGACCTTCTGCAGGTATCACCATCGCCACCAGCATCGCCTCTGCACTCACTCAGCGCAAGGTGCGCAAGAACATTGCTATGACAGGCGAGATTACTCTCCGTGGTAAGGTGCTCCCCGTAGGTGGTATCAAGGAGAAGATACTGGCCGCTAAGCGTGCGGGCATCACCGATATCATCATCTGTCAAGACAACAGAAAAGATATCGAGGATATCCCTGAAATCTATCGTAAGGGAGTGGAGTTCCACTATGTGGAGAATGTGGCTGATGTGTGGAAATTCGCTCTTACCGATGAGAAAGTAGAAGATGCCATCGACCTCACCATCCCTGAAGAGACAAACAGCGAAGCTACCAAGTGAAAAAGGGGTAAGCGAGATAAGATATTCTCTACTACCTACCAAACTTGAAAAAAAATAAACGAGAAGAAGAATGAAATTCGAACTACAAGTAACAGATAAATCCAGCGATGCCCGCACAGGCATCATCACTACCGACCATGGGCAAATCAAGACTCCAATCTTCATGCCCGTGGGTACTGTAGGGTCCGTGAAAGGTGTGCATTTCGAAGAACTGCGCCAGCAGGTGAAGGCACAGATCATCTTAGGAAACACCTATCACCTCTATCTGCGTCCAGGACTCGAAGTCATCAAGGCAGCAGGAGGACTACACGGATTTAATGGATGGGATAGACCTATCCTGACCGATAGCGGTGGATTCCAAGTATTCTCGCTCACTGGTATCAGAAAACTGCGAGAGGAGGGATGCGAGTTCCGCTCACATATCGACGGAAGCAAGCACTTCTTTACACCCGAAAACGTGATGGACACTGAGCGAATCATCGGTGCTGATATCATGATGGCATTCGATGAATGTCCTCCTGGACAAAGCGACTTCATGTATGCCAAGAGAAGCCTCGAGATGACTCAGAGATGGCTCGATAGATGCTTCAAGAGATTCAATGAGACCGAACCTCTCTATGGATATCAGCAAAGCCTCTTCCCTATCGTACAAGGTTGCACCTTCCCTGAACTGAGAAAAGAGGCTGCCAAATACGTAGCCGACAAGGGCGCTGATGGTAATGCTATCGGTGGACTGGCTGTGGGAGAGCCTACCGAGGTGATGTACGAGATGATAGAGGTGGTGAACGAAATACTGCCTAAGGACAAGCCTCGATACCTCATGGGCGTAGGTACTCCTCAAAACATCCTCGAAGCTATAGAAAGAGGTGTCGATATGTTCGACTGTGTGATGCCTACAAGAAATGGACGAAACGCTATGCTCTTCACCTACAATGGTACGATGAATATGCGCAACAAGAAATGGGAGATGGACTTCAGCCCTGTTGACCCAGATGGTTGCGACATCGACCGCATCACCACGAAGGCCTACCTACACCACCTCTTCAAGGCACAGGAACTGCTGGCCATGCAGATTGCCAGCATACACAACTTGGCGTTCTATCTACGACTCGTTACCGATGCACGACAGCACATCGAACAAGGCGACTTCGTGCAGTGGAAAAATTCGATCATCGACCAGTTGGGTCAAAGAATATAAAGGCCACAGGCTGGACAAACAAACGCAAAGACCTAATAAGGTCAAAAACATCAAATGAAGACATTTCATCAATTAAGAAAACATCGCAGGCTCTATCATGCCAAAAGATGGTTCGCACAACACTTCGCATGGCTCGTGCGTATTGCACTATGGCTCGGGAAGAAACTGAGATTCCTCAGATTCTTAAACCCTTTCAGATACATCAAGCGCATGGACTGGTATATCATCAAGAAATTCTTGGGAACATACTTCTTCTCCATACTGCTTATCATATCGGTAGCCATCGTCTTTGACGTTAACGACAACTTGCCTAAGTTTACAGAAAACCATGCGCCACTGAGGGCTATCGTCGTTGACTATTATCTCAACTTCGTACCCTACTTCGCCAACCTCTTCAGTGCGCTGTTTGTCTTCATTGCCGTCATCTTCTTTACATCTAAGATGGCAGGCAACTCGGAGATTATCGCTATCATGGCTTCGGGCATTTCGTTTAAGCGACTGCTACGACCCTACATGATAACCTGCATCATATTGTCTGCTATGTCGTATGCACTATCTGCATACGTCATACCATACGGTACGGTAGTGCGACAAAACTTCGAGATAAAATATAAGAAGAAAAGCAAGAACACATCGGCTGAAAATGTTCAACTACAGGTGGACAAGGGGGTCATCGCCTATCTACAACATTACGACAACAGCAGTAAAAAGGGATATGGCTTCTGTCTGGATAAGTTTAAAGACAAAAAACTGGTAAGCCACCTCACGGCTATGGAGGTGCAGTACGACACCATCTCCGACTCGAAGTACCACTGGAAGATAAGAAACTGGAAAGTAAGACAGTTGCAAGGACTCAAGGAACACATCACAAGTGGTGCAGAGAAAGATACCACGATCATGATGGAACCCACAGACCTCGTTTACTCTAAAGGACAGCAAGAAACCTTTACCAGCCCTGCCCTGAAAGAGTATATATCTAAGCAGATTAACCGTGGTTCGGGAAATGTGGTACAATATCAAGTGGAATACCACAAACGAATAGCTGCATCCTTCGCCTCCTTCATCCTTACCATCATCGGTGTGTCGCTATCTTCGAGAAAACGTAAAGGGGGAATGGGAACATCCTTAGGTATCGGATTGGCGCTCAGCTTTAGCTACATCATGCTGCAAACCATCTCGGCTACATTCGCCATACAAGACAACTTCCCACCCATGTTAGCTGCCTGGATGCCCAACTTCCTCTTCGCCTTCGTGGCATATTTCTGCTATCGCAAGGCACCGAGGTAATCTCTAAGTAACAATTCCCCCAAAAAATGTGAACCCAGAACGGCAAAGCTTGACACAAACTCCCATTTGTTCCATAGGCGATGCCTGTTCTAAATAAACTTTTTAAGATCATGTATTTCGATGAATTAGATTTAAACGATAATGTGCTCGACGCTCTATACGATATGCGATTCGACACTTGCACACCTGTACAAGAAAAATGTATACCTGAAATTTTAAAAGGCAACGACGTGATGGGTGTTGCACAAACGGGAACAGGAAAAACAGCAGCTTATCTGCTACCTGTACTCAGCAAACTCGATGACGGTGGATACCCTAATGATGCCATCAACTGCGTCATCATGTCGCCAACAAGAGAACTGGCACAGCAGATAGACCAAGCGATGCAGGGATTCGGATATTATCTGCAAGGCGTAAGCAGTGTGGCTGTATATGGAGGCAACGACGGCAACCGATACGACCAAGAGTTGAAAAGCTTGCGCATGGGAGCTGACGTGGTGATAGCTACACCGGGACGACTCATTTCGCACATCAGCTTAGGCAACGTAGACCTCAGCAAGGTGAGCTTCTTTATTCTCGACGAAGCAGACCGCATGCTCGACATGGGATTTTCGGAGGATATCAAGACCATTGCTGCTAAACTTCCTAAGTCGTGCCAAACCATCATGTTCTCTGCCACCATGCCAGAGAAGATAGAAGAACTGGCTAAGACTCTGCTCAAAAACCCAGTAGAAATCAAACTGGCCGTCAGCAAACCTGCTGAGAAAATCAAGCAGAAAGCATACGTATGTTACGAAACTCAGAAGATGGACATCATCAAGGATATCTTCAAGGCTGGAGACCTGCAGCGCGTCATCATCTTCTGCGGTAGCAAGATGAAGGTGAAACAAGTGGCTGGATCTCTGCAACGTAAACATATCAACTGCGGTGAGATGCACTCCGACTTGGAACAGGCCGAGCGAGATAACATCATGTTCAAGTTTAAGAGCGGCCAAATCGATGTACTCGTAGCAACAGATATCGTTGCAAGAGGCATTGACATCGACGATATCGCACTGGTGATCAACTACGATGTGCCACACGATACTGAAGACTATGTTCACCGTATCGGACGTACTGCACGTGCCGACCGAGACGGAGTGGCCATCACCTTTGTGAGCGAAGAAGACATCTTCTACTTCCAACAAATCGAAAAGTTCCTCGAGAAGGAAGTAGAAAAGGTGGCGCTACCTGAAGGATGCGGAGAAGCTCCTGTCTACACTAAACAGACCAAGCCTCATAAGGCTGGAAACAACAGCGCCAAGAGCAGAAGACGCAAGAACCGTGAACAGACCGCTCATAAGCGCAAACCTAACAACAAGACTGCCACCCGACAGGAGAAAGCGCCACGAACAGAAAACGATAAGCCTGAGAATGGCAACAGAAAACCTGAGAATGGCAACAAGCCCGAAAATAATAATAATCCCGAGAACAGCAGCAGAAAGGAAGGACAGCAGCAGAACAAGGGTAATCGCAATAACCGACGTAAGGGCAACAACCGTTCTACCCAAGAGCAAACTGAAGGAAAACAGTGCAACAGGCAACCTCAAACGGGTAATAAGACTAACAACAAGGTTGACTATAAAGCTGACAACAAAGCTGAAAATCGTGACAGCAACGCCAAACGTCGTAATGTACGCCCAGGCAGCAATGGCAGAGGAAGAGGCGTCAGCCAGAAGAAGACTGCCGAAAAGCCTGCTACACGAAAGGTTACGCCTATCGTCAACCCACAAAAGAAAGAAAACGTCGTGAAGAAAATCTTCAAGCGCATTTTCGGCTTCAAGAAATAATATATATCTTTACACACGTCTGCCATTTACAATTTGCCTTTTACTGGCATTGTGATGGTGGATGTACCAATAAAGCCCAGGACATTGCCTTGGGCTTTATTGGTTCTAAAAAGATGTGACCTAAAACTTTAAGGAGAAAACATTTTCTTTCACAGGACACATGATTGGGGCACCTACTATAACAAATGTGTTTGTTTCTTAGCTTCTTATAAATCTCCACTCCTTCTTCACTTCTCAGTTTAACCAAAAACATCTCCCTTCTATATATATAAATAAGGTGTGCGCCCAAAATATCGCCAATAAAAGCACTTGCAAATTGTTAAAAACTTACCTTTTTATACTTTTTCTTTATTTTTTCTGTCTTTTTGTTCTTTTTTTCAAACTTTTTCTTTACCTTTGCAAACGAAAACAAGAAAACTGAAATTTTAAACCCAATAAAAGGATAAAGATTATGAAAGCATCAGAAGTAATCGCGAATCTCCAGAGAAGATTCCCTAATGAGCCTGAATACATCCAGGCAGTTAGTCAGGTACTCGGCACCATTGAGGAAGAGTACAACAAGCACCCAGAATTTGAGAAAGCAAACCTCATCGAGCGTCTTTGCATTCCAGATCGTATCATCGAGTTCCGTGTATCATGGGTAGATGATAAGGGCAACGTACAGACTAACATGGGTTACCGTATCCAGCACAACAATGTCATCGGTCCTTACAAGGGAGGTCTTCGCTATCACAAGTCAGTAAACTTGAGCATCTTGAAGTTCTTGGCTTTCGAGCAGACATTCAAGAACTCTTTGACAACCCTCCCTATGGGTGGTGCTAAAGGTGGTTCTGACTTCTCACCACGCGGTAAGAGCAACAATGAGGTGATGCGATTCTGCCAGGCTTTCATGACTGAGCTTTATCGCCATATGGGTCCAGACGAGGACGTTCCAGCAGGCGACATCGGTGTAGGTGGTCGTGAGGTAGGTTACCTCTTCGGTATGTACAAGAAGTTGACACACCAGTTCCAGGGTGTCCTGACAGGCAAGGGGCAAGAGTTTGGTGGTTCACGCATCCGTCCTGAGGCTACAGGTTATGGTAACGTTTACTTCCTCTGCAATATGCTTGCTACAAAGAACATCGACATCAAGGGCAAGACAGTATTGGTATCAGGTTCTGGTAACGTAGCTCAATACACCATGGAGAAACTACTCCAGTTAGGTGCTAAGCCTGTTACATGCTCCGACTCTGACGGCTATATCTATGACCCAGATGGTATCGACCGCGAGAAGCTCGACTACATCATGGAACTCAAGAATGTAGAGCGTGGCCGTATTAAGGAATATGCTGAGAAATATGGCGTAAAATATGTTGAGGGAGCTAAACCTTGGTTTGAAAAGGCCGACATCGCTCTCCCATCAGCTACTCAGAATGAGATCAATGAGGAAGCAGCAAAGGCACTGGTTGCCAACGGCGTATTCGCAGTAAGCGAGGGTGCTAACATGCCTACCACTCCTGAAGCCATCAAGGTATTCCAGGACGCTAAGATTCTCTACGCTCCTGGTAAGGCTGCCAACGCAGGTGGTGTAGCTGTATCTGGTCTTGAGATGAGCCAGAACTCTGAACGCTTGAAATGGAGTCGTGAGGAGGTAGATGCTAAACTCCACGAAATCATGAACGACATTCACGCCAACTGTGTGAAGTATGGTACCGAGGCCGATGGCTACGTTAACTACGTTAAGGGTGCCAACGTGGCTGGTTTCTTGAAGGTAGCTAAGGCTATGATGGCTCAGGGTATCGTATAAGAAAGAGAATACAAAAATATAACGACAATTAAAATCCTGACTTCTTTATTAGGAAGTCAGGATTTTTTTATATGCAAAATAAAAAAAATAATCGAGACACACCATAGAGACACTACCATCAATAACTGACGTTTTGCTACCTATAGTTTTCTGTACACTTCACATAAAATCGTTTAATCAGCACTACATTCGGGGCTGATAGAACAAAACTGCTTTGATGTAAGTTTCAAACTTCAAGTCTTCATGGCGAGCGAGACGAAAGCGAATCACAGCTTTCAGCACGGCATAAAGGCATAATGCCAACATCAGACCGATGGCGATGGCCAAAACCGTAGTACCCATCTTGCCATAGATGTATGCACTATCAGGGAATGCCGACAAAACGATGACAGGCAACAAAGTTATGATGCCACCCACCGTCAACTTGTGACGACTGCTTCCTCCCATATCAAGAATGGCTTGCTTGTCGAAAAGATAATCATCCAATTCCATACCCTCAATGCCATAGTTTTCCATCTTAGGAAAATTGGGATAATTGCCATACAACTTGATTTTGTTGGTTACTTTATGCTCAAAATCGTTTAGGATTTGCTTTTCTGGTTCTCTGATATTCATAATTGTTAGATGATAATATTTTTAAAAAAAGCAGTGCCCCTATAAGCCGAGTTCTGTCCCTGCACCAAGGTGCAGGTGCATGTCATTTATCTAATCCTTGAGTCACCTCAAGGCTTGAGCACTCTACCCTCCACAGCTGTCGCAAAGACACTCGGGCGAGCAGCCCTCTATCTGCGGTTTACATGAGCTTACAGCTCCCAGCCGACACAGCATGACGATCACCCGTCACCTGGTGGTCTCTTACACCACCTTCTCACCCTTACCCTGCCTATCCCTAAAGACAAGCCTGGCGGTTATTTTCTTCTGCCTACACCTACTGTCACCAATAGCTTCTATTTTCGGAAGTGGGATGCTCTGCGCTGCCCGGACTTTCCTCTCGTCTTACCATGAAGACCAGCGACATGCCGGGGCACTGCTTTAACTAACATACTTACTGATGTGCAAAGATACAAAAAACTTTTCAAACTATCATATTATTCCTGCCTTTTTTATATTTCATCACTTGCTTTTCATCTCCTTTAATGCTTCAAATGACATTAAGATTCGGAAGAAAAGACATGATTTGGTTAATATTTTTTTAGAATTAATGCTTATTTAGTTTGATATATATATTTATCTTTTTACTTCCAAGTACTGAATAATTGTAAATTTAGCAGTATTCTTGTTTAAGAGCCGTTAATATGTTAATTTATATTGTTAAAACGGGATAAAAAACGATGTATATTTGACTGTTTCTCGTTTTTTGCGCCTATATTTGCAATCGAAATAAACTGGACACACCAGCAACAATAAACATTAAAATTAACAACACAAAAAATTATACATTATGAGAAAAGTAAGTAAATACGTTTTGGCTGTGCTTTGCGTCAGCTCACTCGCATTCTCAGCAGGTACATTTATGAAAGTTCATGCAGCAGCTGCACCTTCTACAACATCTGCAGCTCCAGGGCAGCCTGTAGACCTAACCTATGCGGCAGAAAAGGCACTGCCTGCCGTGGTTCACATTAAATATGTTCAAAACTCTAAAGTACAGACGGTCGATGTACAGAGCGACCCATTCGGTGGATTCTTCGACCCATTCGGTTTCTTTGGTAATCCTAACGGAGGACAGGGTGGCACCCGCAAGCAGAAGGTACAGACTCCTAAAAGAGAGGCTACAGGCTCTGGTGTTATCATCAGCAGTGATGGCTATATCGTAACCAACAATCACGTAGTAGAGGGAGCCGACGAACTGACAGTCACACTCAACGACAATCGTGAGTTCTCAGCTCGCATCATCGGCACAGACAAAAGCACAGACCTCGCCCTTATCAAGGTCAACGGCAAAGACCTCCCTACTCTTCCTATCGCAAATAGCGACAACGTGAAGGTAGGCGAATGGGTTATTGCAGTGGGCAACCCCTTCGGACTGAACAATACCGTCACAGCAGGTATCATCTCTGCCAAGGCTCGTTCTCTCGGTGCCAATGGCGTGGAGAGTTTCATACAGACCGACGCTGCCATCAATGCAGGCAACTCAGGTGGCGCACTGGTCAACACCCAGGGCGAGTTGGTGGGCATCAACGCAATGCTCTACTCACAAACAGGCTCATACTCAGGCTACGGTTTTGCCATCCCTACTTCTATCATGAACAAGGTCGTTGACGACCTGAAGAAATATGGTAGCGTACAGCGCGTAATGCTCAGCATACAGGGCAGCGATGTTCTTAACTACATCAACGCACAGAAAGATAATGGCAAGGAGGTTGACTTAGGCACCAACGAGGGTGTTTACATCGCCAAGGTAGACGAAGACGGCAATGGTGCTGATGCTGGTCTGAAAGAGGGTGACGTCATCACCAAGGTGGATGGCAAAAAGGTGACCAAGATGGCAGAACTCCAGGAGGCTCTCAACGGCAAACGCCCTGGCGATAAGATGACCATTACCTACTTACGCAACAAGAAGAACTTCAACAAGACGATTACGCTGAAGAATGCTCAGGGCAACACCTCTGTCATCAAGAGTGCAGACCTCGATGTATTGGGAGGCACCTTCCGTCCCATCACCGAAGCACAGAAAAAGCAGTTGGGCATCAACTATGGTGTGGAAGTAACCAAGGTGGGAACAGGTGCACTGAAGGATGGTGGTATCTCTCGCGGCCTCATCATCCAGCGTGTGAACGATGCCAACATCACTTCACTCGAGGATTTACAGAAAGCTGTTAAGAGCGCTTCTACCAGCAAGGAACCAGTGCTCTACATCCAAGGCATTTGGCCTACTGGCAAGAAGTCATACTTCGCTGTACCACTGCAAAAAGATTAACACTACAGCCGGAAGTGATAAATAATAAGGAAAAACAACCTATCAATAAAAATATAGCAGGTATTTGAGAAAATATCTGCTATTTTTTTGCTCATTTCCACAAAAAAGCGTATTTTTGCATCTACGAATAAAAATAATACTAACCATGAGACAACTTAAAATTTCAAAGTCGATAACCAACAGAGAGAGTGCATCACTTGAAAAATACCTTCAAGAAATCGGACACCAAGACCTGCTTACCGTAGATGAGGAAGTGGAATTGGCTCAGCAAATCAGGAAGGGAGACCGCAAGGCGCTTGAAAGGTTGACAAAAGCCAACTTGAGATTTGTTGTTTCGGTAGCCAAACAATACCAAAACAAAGGACTCAGTTTGCCCGACCTTATCAACGAAGGAAACCTGGGCTTGATAAAAGCTGCCGAGAAATTCGACGAAACAAGAGGATTCAAGTTCATATCATACGCAGTCTGGTGGATTAGACAAAGCATTTTGCAGGCCATAGCAGAACAAAGCCGCATCGTACGCCTCCCACTAAACCAGGTGGGAAGTGTGAATCGTATTGCGCGAGAGCTCAACAAGTTTGAGCAAGAAAACGAGCGCAGACCCAGTGTAGAGGAAATGGCCGACCGCATAGACCTTCCTGAAGAGAAGATTGCCGACGCCATGAAGATGAACACGCACCATGTGAGCATGGACGCTCCTTTTGCCGAAGGCGATGACAATAGTCTGCTGGACATCTTGCCCAATAACGACTCGCCTGCTACCGACAACGAGTTGGACATGGAGTCGCTCCGCGCAGAGATTAGCCGCGCTCTCGATATCTTGAACGACAGAGAGAAAAAGGTAATCAAGGCATTCTTTGGCATCGGCACGTCAGAGATGACGCTTGAAGAAATCGGAGATAAATATAATCTCACTCGCGAAAGAGTTAGACAAATCAAAGAGAAAGCTATTCGCAGGTTGAGGCATAACACTAAAAGTAAAACGCTGAAATCCTACTTAGGACAATAAGACATATTTCTATAACAGAAGAAACAAAAAAATGAAACTTACAAAATCACTATTTGCAGCGATTGCTGCCACCCTACTCATCGCTATCAGCATGCAAGCCAAGAACGAGATGAAGCGAATCTATATCTTCGGCTTTGCATCTTCATTCAACGATTCTATCGTATGCTTTACCGATGTGCAGGCTGTTGACTCTGCATGGCTCAATAGCAAGAACAACTTCCTCGTGGACAGAGAAGATTACTCCTACCAGTTGCGCGACTTCTTACAGAACGAAGGTTATAAACACCCCACCTGTATGGTGAGCTATGACAAAAACTTGAAGAAACTTACCAAGAAATACAACAAGATGCGTAACAAATATAGTGCGCAGCCCAAGAAGACAAAGAGTAAGAGCGGCATCAAGGAAGGAGCAAACTCTAAATATCAGGTGAAGCTGATCGGCATGGATCGCTTTGTATTCTCTGGTATCAAGCCCTACGACAGCAACGAAGAAACTGTAGAGCAAAAACCAGCCAAGAAAATCAAGGCAAAGAAAGCCCTAAAGCAACAAAAGAAAAAGCAACGTAATGCAGAGTGAAATGTTTTTTAGCATTGCCGAACTCGACATCAAGATTTGCTTTGCCGAATCGCGATATAACGGCATGCACCTCATACCTTCTTTAGAACCCTTCAGAGTAGAACATCTGAAGGGTCAACTTTTTTTTCAACTCACCGTAGACGATTGTCTACACCCCTACCCCAAAGATAAACGAAAACGCATTAGATCTTTCGATACTGGCAACGGAGATACCATCGTCGATAAGCTCGACAATGGTGGATATCAATATATCATCAAGGATATTCATGGCAATGCCTGTTGCTTACTGCAAACCAACAAAGACTTCAACGACTGCCGATGCGCCCTAAACGGCAATTTCAATATGCGAAACTTCGGACTCAATAATGCGCTCATGCTGATTTTTGCTTTCGCAGGAAGCAAGATGAATACCCTCTTGATACACGCATCACTGGTGAGACAGAACGGATATGGTTATGCCTTCATAGCAAAGAGCGGAACGGGAAAGAGCACACAGGTGAGCATGTGGTTGCGCTATCTGCCTGGATGCGACTTGATGAACGACGACAACCCCATCGTGCGCATCATCGATGGTATACCTTATATATATGGTAGTCCGTGGAGTGGCAAGACGCCTTGCTATCGCAACGTGAAAGCAAAACTCGGTGCCATCACACGCATAGACCGCGCACAAGATAATTGGATAGAAAGACTATCGCCGACAGAAGCTTTTGCTTCCCTACTTCCCTCGTGCTCTTCGATGAAATGGGATATCGATATCTTTAACAACATCTGTAACACCATCACCCGCATCATCGAGATTGCCGACATCTACACGCTGCACTGCCTACCCAATCGAGAGGCTGCCATCGTATGCAACCAAGCCATCAGAAAGATGTAAACACCCCTAAACAATAAAACATGAAAGAGCAGATTATAAAAGTAACGGAAATACAATTCCCAAACGCACAGTTTCTCCCAGAAATCGTCAAGTTGCTTGACGAGGGACATACCGTTACCCTACAGCTCAGAGGATTTTCTATGCGTCCTTTCCTGGAAGATAAGCGTGACAAGGCTTTACTTGCCAAACGTACTGAATATCATGTGGGAGACCCCGTATTGGCAGAAATCAATAAGCGTCAGTATGTGCTACACCGCATCATCAAGATAGAAGGAGAACAGGTGACACTGAAAGGCGATGGCAATCTCTGCACTGAGAGTTGCAATATGCAGGATGTCAAAGCGGTCGCTGTGGGATTTTACAGAAAAGGCCGGCAAACACTCGACAGGATTGACGGCAGAAAATGGAGAATCTATTCTTCCATCTGGACTGCGCTGGATCCATGTCGAAGGTATTTGTTGGCCTTTTATCGCAAAATTTGGATTCCGCTGTGGGGTACGGTATAAGTATATGTAAAGACACACATAGAGAAAAAGATTTCTCTATGTGTCGGCTATAGTTTGGTCTACTCCAATATCCCAGCCTGTTTCCATTGTTCGGCTAACAGTTGAGCATCACGGCTCGCAGTTTCTTCATCCACCTCATACTCTGCCATCAGCAAATCTACCAAGTCGCTTACTTCAAACTCCCTTTCCTGAATATTTTTCCACAAATAAGCAGAACTTTCATTCATACTGATGATATTGCTAAAGTCTATATTCTCTTCTCCCTCTGCCACAAGAATATTTTCCCCACAGACAGTACGAAGACTAAATCCAGTTTTTGCTTTCATATTTCCTTATTATCTTTATGTTTAGCCCATGCTGCCCCCTTTTACAGAAGGCAGCCATCAACTTATTTTAAATGTTCATCAAACCAATTCACGATTTGGCGCAACAGATGATGACGTGTATTGCCACCATGTATGCCATGATTTCGGTTGGTATAAAACATCTCCTTAAAGTCTTTGTCTGCTTGCACCAGTGCCTCTGAATATTCGAAGGCATTCTGTGGATGCACATTGTCATCGGCCATACCATGACAAAGCAGCAAAGCACCATGCAAGTTGCCTACACGCTCTATCGGATTGGTGAGATAACCATCAGCATTCTCCTGTGGTGTGCGCATATAGCGCTCCGTATACACCGTGTCGTAGTAACGCCAGTTTGTAGGAGGAGCCACCGACACGCCCGCGTGGAATACAGGGCGACCCTCGCTCATACTCATCAACGTACAGAAGCCTCCAAAGCTCCAGCCCCAGATACCTATGCGCTGCTTGTCTACAAAAGGAAGTACAGCCAAATACAAAGCTGTCTCTACCTGGTCTTTCGCCTCCAGGTCGCCCAAGCGCAAGTAGGTGCATTTCTCAAAGTCTGCACCTCTACCACCTGTACCACGACCATCCACACATACGACGATAAATCCTTCTTGTGCCAGATAATAGTCGAAGGCTCCACCATTACCCATGCTACCTGTACTCCACGCATCCATTACCTGTTGGTTGCCGGGGCCAGAATACTGGAATTGGATAACAGGATATTGCTTATTAGGATCAAAATCAAGCGGCTTCACCATCCAGCCATCCAACACCACTCCTTCGGAAGTGGTAAAAGAGAAAGGCTCACGCTTACCCCAATTGTATTGTGCCACCTTGTCGAGCAGTTCCTGATTGTCCTCCAACACTCTTACCACCTTTCCACGATTGGTACGCGAAGTAAAGACATAAGGATGACTATAACTGCTCCAAGTGTTAAAGAAATAACGATAATCACCTGAGAAGACAGCAGCGTTGTTGCCACTCTGGTCGGTGAGTCGTTCTATCTTGCCATTGGCATGCGCCACATACACCTGTCGGTCGTGAGGACTTAACATGCAGGCCTGGAAAAAGATGTCACCCGTCTTCTCATTCATACCATAGACATCTGTCACTTCATAGTCACCTTTTTCTACTTGTTTTATCAGTTTACCACGGATATCATAGAGATACAGGTGCATGAAACCATCACGATCGCTTGGAAGCAAGATATATCGATTGCCCACATACGTCCATTCCACCACCTCTTCCTTCACATATTTGGGAACACTCTCCTTGATGAGCAACTGAGCTTCTCCAGTGAAAGGATTGAAAGAATAAAGATTCAACTCATCCTGATGTCTATTCAGCGTAAAGGCTATCATGCTCTTGGCATCAGGAGCAGGCTTAAGACGTGGAATATAGCCATCGGTGGCTAAGGGGACATTCATACGAGCCGTGGTCTGGTTTTTCACATCGTAGCTCCATAGGCTTACTACCGAATTATCTTGTCCAGCCTTGGGGTACTTATAAGAGTATTCTCCGGGATAATCGGTATTATCTGTCAACGCAGGTTTTTGTCCACAGAACAACTGCAGAGAGTAAGTTTTCACCTTCGACTCATCATAGCGAATCCAGCTCAGAGCCGTTCCATCTGCATTCCAGGCAAAGGCCTTGTTGAAACCAAACTCCTCTTCGTTCACCCAGTCGGGAATGCCATTAATCACTTCGTTAAACTTGCCGTCGGTCGTTACCTGAACCTCCTTCTTACCATCAGTAATAAAGAGATTATTCTCACGCACAAAAGCCACATGGCGCGAGTCGGGCGACCAAGTAGCCACCTGCTGATTCTCACCTTCAGACAGCTTAATCAAAGACTTGCCGGCAAGGTCGTAAATGAAATATTCTGCTGTGAACGAACGGCGATAGATACTCTTACGCTTGGTCAAGACAAGCATTCGCTTGCCGTCAGGACTCAACACATAGCCATCAATCGTCTGAAAAGGAGCCTTACAGACTTCAGCATCAAACAAGACAGCCACCTGTTTGCCTGTCTTAAAAGAATAACTCACGATTTGCTTGCCATCCTTACTAATGGAAGCATATAGGTCGGTGCCCTCTATCGGATTAACACCACTCACATAAGAGGCGGCAAAACTACCCGAAGTAATTTCTTTCAAGTCTAATTTCTTAGCTGCCTGAATAGATGACACCATCATAAAGGTTGCGATAAGTATAATCAGTTTTTTCATAATCAGTCTTTGTGCAGCGCCTTGATAGGAGAATTGTCCTTACTCTCAAGCAACTGGCGAACTGTCATCTTGGGATTGCGCTTCATATAGCCTCCAATGGTCTTTATATAACTGCTGGTAAAGATCTCCTTGTTAAGCGCTTTATTGGCTACCCACATGATTTTGCCCATGTGCAAGTCTCTGTCAAGCTGCGAACGACTCTCAAAATCATCCATAGGATAAATGCTCAACAGATAGAAAGTAAGACAATCTGGTACAATATAAGAGCGTGTCATAGAAGCTCGCTGCTGAGAGGAATAGAATTTTTTGTATAAGGGATATTCGCTTCCCATATACTTATCCAACGAGATACCTACAGAATGTTCACCCACGACAATGCTCTGGTCGAGCGCTCCAATCTGCGCATAGAAAGATGGATGCTGCAACTCAGGCAGCCAAGCATTCAAGCGCTCGAAGGATTTCTTGAGCTGCTTGTTGATGTCATCCATATTGGCATATTCTGCCTCAGCATCAGCAATGAGTGTCTGCAGCGTGGAATCTTGATAGAACATCAAGAAGCGATTGCTGATATTGGCGTCTGTAACCGTGCCCAATTGGAGCATCTTCTCTATGAGCGTACGAGTTTCTATTGGATAATCGGTGTTCATCTGCTGCAAGGCAGAGAAGTCACCAGTAGTGAGATAACGGCTTTCCAAACGGTCGTAACGCTGTACCGAGAGTACAGCAGTATCCATTTCTTCATTCGGCTTAAACTTAAATTCGCAAGCCGAACAAATAAGCAGGATCGCCGCCAACAGTTGGGTATATTTAAAAATATTTTTCACTTTGTCGTTATCTATTAACATTACGTGTGCAAAAATACTAAAAAATGTGATAAAAACAAAGCGTTTTTGCTAATATTTTTAAACAAAAAGAGCCATAAAGAACAAAAAGAGTGTATTTTTGCTCATTATGGCTCTTTTGTGTAGTCATTAGCGTATCTCATAATAAACCTGAACGGGTTCTTCGTTCTGTTTCTTCCAGTCTTTCAGCCAGCGATACCATTCTTTTTCGCCCTTGAAACCATAAGTCTCATTGGCACTGGTATAAGCCAACTTATAGCTCAGCTTGTTGCCCGAAGGACGAACCACCTGTGTGTAACAATCTTTGTTGGCAGGCATCTCTTTCACCAATGCAGCCTGTGGTACATAAATACCCAATCCCACGGTCTCCAACTTGTGCTTGCCGTCGTCCTTGCCCGTAGGCCAGTCACTGCCATAACAACCTCGCAAACCCTTCCCATCAGTCATCTCGCTCGATCCCTTTACATTGATCAATCCTGTGGCAAACTGATAGTCAGACACATCTTTATTGAAGAACACATCCACATCAAAGTCGCGATGCCCCGCATAGATGGTATAGCGGATAGTGGCATTGACAGGCTTTAGTCCTGGAGCTGGAGTCCAACCATTGTCTACTACCTCTACGATGGCTCTTACGGGGCCCTCGGAGATAACCCTCTGCTCTCGATACATCACATCTGTCAGTAGCACTTGGTTTTGTCCATCCCAGCCACGAAGGGCACCCAAGCCATAGGTATTGCCCACCCAAAGGCAATCGTCACCCGAACCTGCCTTCAGCTGTTCCTCTGATGGATAAAACTGCGTATCGCGTACAACCAACCCCTGGTTTACCTTACCATAAAGGTCGATGGTCTGGCGGTGGTCGAAATAAATGCGCATTGCCACCAATTCGCTCTCAAAACATACGCCATGAGAATGTACATAATGATAAGGGTCTTTGGTCTTCTTGTCGAAGGAGATGCTGCGCATATAGATATCTTGCTGATTCTTAGCCAATTTCTTATTTCGACTCGGCAACACAAGTTCGGCAAAGGTACGGGCAGGATAGTCTGCCTGTTCACCGTCTCCAAACAACTGCATGCTTACCTCCTTGCTCTCCTTTTTATCAAGATCGACAAGAAAACAGAGTTCGTCGTTTACACAATCACGATCAAGGTCATCCAACTGCGAAGGAATCTCCTTGCCGTCTACCATAACAACAGCCTTGCGCACATCCCCCCATTGACGGATATCAATAACCACAGGCACATCCTTGCGAACCTCCTTTGACGGATTGGTCACCGTCACATGAATCGGAGCTTGGGCGTGCGCCCCCAAACAAAGAAACGCAGCCAGCAACATGAATAGATTTTTCTTCATCTTAGATTTTATTTTGTAGTTTGTTATACTTTTTTTACTGTACGAAGGCAAGTGGAGATGCCGACAACGTAGGTTCTCTCTTACCAACCTACTATATCCCTTAGTTATTACAACTTAGAGAAGACTTTCCTCCCCTTGGCATAATACTGCCACAAGATAGAGCCATTATAGATTTGCGGAATAACACCTTCCACTCTTTGAGCCTGAATCTTCTTTCGGTCCTCGGCAAATTCCTGTCGCCATGCCTTGAATGCCTTTCGCGCACGGAAGATGGCCTTAAAATCACCCCAATTACGTTTCAGAATCAGCATCTCAAAGGCTGCCAGATAGTCTAAGAACCATCTTACCCTCATCACATGCTTTAACTCACTGTCGTTCAGATTCTTGTAAAGCATGGTAAGATTATTTCTAAAATTCAGGTAAGTCTTCATAGGATTGCTCTTGGGAAGCGTTCCACCTCCCACATGATACACTTCACTCTCTGGTATGCAGTATATCTTGCGCCCCATTAGGCGCAAACGCCAACAGAGGTCTATCTCTTCATTGTGAGCAAAGAAGCGACCATCGAGTGCGCCAGAGTCCCAATAGTCTTTGGCACGAATCATCATGCACGCACCCGTAGCCCACAACACTTCCTGTTGATAATCATACTGTCCATTGTCGCGCTCCACGGTTTCAAAGATACGACCTCTACAGTATGGATAACCATACCTATCTAAGAATCCGCCACAAGCACCAGCATATTCAAAACTATCTCGGTCGTATTCAGCCAACAGTTTAGGCTGACAAGCTGCCACTTGCGGATGACTATCCATAAACTCAATGAGCGGTGTAAGCCAGTGATGCGTTACCTCCACATCACTATTGAGAAGCACATAATATTCTGCCTCTATCTGTTTTAATGCTCGATTATATCCTTCTGCAAAGCCAAAATTCTGCTCCAGGACTATAGTTTTCACTTGTGGATACTGTGTTTCGAGCAGATGCATAGAGCCGTCGGTAGAACTATTGTCTGCCACCCACACCTCTGCATCCTGTCGAGAATACTCCACAACGCCAGAAAGATATTTTGCCAACATCTTCTGTCCGTTCCAATTCAATATTACGATTGCTACCTTTGCCATATCAATGAGCAAATATACAAATTATCAGGCACAAACAGGATATCTGTGCCAAAGAATTAAGTTTTTATAATGATATTATACCGTTTTCCTGCTTCAACCTGTTGTTGAGCAAGTTGGTAAACTCATAATTCTTCAGTCCCCATTTGGGTGCAATAAGCAGATGAGCAGGCGACTGACTTACAAAACGCTCCAATACCATGTCCTTGCGAAGAAGCGAAATATACCTCACAATAACATCGATATATTCCTCCACCGTATAGACATGAAAAGGCTGCTCTGCATACTGCTGAGCCAACTTGGTGCCCTTGATAATCTGCATTTGATGAATCTTCAGAATGTCAAGGGGCAACGAAGAAATGATAGGAGCTTGTCGTAGACTCTCTTCGGCATCTTCGCCTGGGAGTCCGACGATGATATGTCCACCTGTAAGAATGCCTCGTGCATGAGTCTGCTCTACAGCCCTCCTGCTACAAGCAAAGTCATGACCACGGTTAATACGTCGCAGAGTAGCATCATTGGCAGTCTCTATACCATACTCCACCAAGACAAAGGTACGCTTATTCAGTTCTTCCAAATAATCAAGCAACTCGTCGCTTACACAGTCAGGACGCGTGCCGATGACTATACCCACAACATCCTCCACACGCAAAGCCTCCTCGTACATATTCTGCAAGGCTTCTACCTCTGCATAGGTGTTGGTATATGCCTGAAAATAAGCCAAAAACTTCATGTCTGGATATTTCTTGGCAAAGAAGCGTTTTCCCTCTTCCAGCTGCTCTGTAATGGTCTTCTTGCGATCACAATAACTCGGGTTAAAGGTTCGGTTGTCACAATAGGTACAACCACCGCTGGATATCTTCCCATCCCTATTGGGACAGGAGAATCCTGCGTCGATGGATATCTTTTGCACTCGAAATGGAAACTGCTTACGTATCCACGTACCAAAGTCGTTGTAATAATTCATTCCTTACAGAATCTCTGCTTTGAGGGCTGTTTTGTCGTGATTGAAATCACACAGACGCACCCTGATAAGTTGATTATCGTATTCTTCTTTTGCCAACGCGGACGAAAGTTCCACCCGCACATAGTTCTTGGTAAAACCATGCATAGCCTTGCCACGCGGTGCCTTCTCAAAGAGCACCTCGGCTTCTGTTCCTATATACTGAGCATAGAATGTTTGGGTTTTCTCATCGCTCAGTTCGAGCAGACGCTTAGAGCGTAGCTTCTTGTCGCGATCGCTTACTACATAGGGAATACGGAGAGCTGCCGTACCTGGACGTTCCGAATAAGGGAACACATGAAGTTGCGTGACAGGCAGACTCTTCAAGAACTCGTAACACTCCTCAAAACATTCGGGTGTTTCACCACGACACCCCACCATCACATCGACACCAATAAAGGCATCAGGCATCTTCTCTTTGATGAGGTTTACCTTATGGGCAAAGAGCGCTTTGTCATAACGACGATGCATCAGTTTAAGCACCTCGTCGCTACCACTCTGCAGCGGTATATGAAAATGGGGCATGAAGGCACGACTCTCTGCGCAATAATTTATCAAGTCGTCATCACACAGGTCGGGCTCCAAACTGGATATTCGATATCGCTGAATTCCATCCACCTGGTCGAGTGCCTTTACCAAATCAAGGAATCGCTCATGGGTAGTCTGCCCGAAGTCACCTATATTGACACCCGTGATGACAATTTCCTTTCCGCCTTCGTTGGCAGCCTCACGGGCTTGATCTACAAGCGATTCTATGCTTGGATTGCGCGAGTTGCCACGCGCAAAGGGAATGGTACAATAAGTGCAATAATAATTACACCCATCCTGCACCTTTAGGAAGTAACGCGTGCGGTTGCCTCGTGAACAAGAAGGCTGAAAACTTTTTATATCCTTCGTCTTGACACTATGATGCTCATGCAACGCATCTCCACCACCTTCAGCAGCCTTTGTCTCCTGTGCATATTTATGTGCCCAAGCGTCACTGAGATACTGTATCAGATGCGCCTTCTCATTGGCTCCCAACACCAGGTCCACACCCTCTATCTTACTCACATTCTCCGACTCCAGCTGCGCATAGCAGCCTGTCACGATAACGAAAGCACCAGGATTATGGCGCACCATGCGATGAATAGCCTGACGGCACTTATGATCGGCAACTTCGGTTACCGAACACGTATTAATCAAACAGATATCTGCTTGCTCTCCTTTCTGGGCTGTTATTACACCCATATCTTCGAGCAATTTACCAAAAGTAGAAGTTTCCGAAAAGTTAAGCTTACAGCCTAATGTATAATAAGCAGCCTTTTTGCCTTGGAATGAGCTTGTGTCTATCATAAAAAAGTTTGGTGTATATAAACGAAAAAGCCGCCAGACCAAAGGTCCAGCGGTGTTTCTCTCATTTTTCGTTCGTAAGTAATTCTAAATTACTTTACTGAGTCAACAGTAGCTGTATCAACAGTAGCAGTGTCAACTGTATCAACAGCAGTTGTGTCTACTGAATCTGCAGAATCTGCATTTGACTTTGTGTTACCACCGCAAGATGCGAAAGAGATAGCTGCAACAGCTACGAACATCAAAACTAATTTCTTCATTTTTCTTTGCTTTTTAAATCTGTAAAACAATCATTTGTTTATTAAAACGATGCAAAGGTAAGTATTTTTTCAATACGTTGTTCTTTTTTTTGTGACTTTTTTTAGGGGCTTTTTGTAACTATTTTATAAATACCTATTAATCAGTCACTTACAAACTGCTAACAAAGGTTAAAGTTTTTAATGTGTTCGGGAACAGCCTTTTTTTAACACTTTTCTCGCATTTTTTACTATTCCTTCCCTACACCTCTATTACCAATCCATCGTAACCAAAACTAAAACCTTCGGGTAATCGTTCATTGGCGACTTCGTGCAGTCCTATATCATGTGTTACGTGTGTGAAATATACTTTCTTGGCTCCTATTCTCTTGGAAAAACGTATTGCATCGTCCACCAACTGATGGCTATGATGGGGTTTGTCAAATCTCAAGGCATTGACGACAAGTATTTCTACTCCTTGCAAATAAGGCAATTCTTCATCTGCTATAGTCTTCATATCTGTAATGTAAGCAAACTTACCGAAACGGTAACCTAAAATAGGCATCTTGTCATGCATCACTCGGATGGGCATCCACTCTATGTCACCTATTTTATATATAAGGTGTGGACGAATGGTGTGCAACTGCAACTTGGGAGCTCCAGGATAAAGGCTCTCAGATGAAGATGGGAAACAATAAGGCATGGTGACAGGAAGCGAGCTCGTCACATCAGCATCGCCATAGACTTCGATGTCTCCATAAACACAAAAGCCACGCAGATCATCAATTCCTCCCACATGGTCGTAATGTTTATGAGTAATCAGCACGCCATCTATTTTACGGAAAGGCACCCTGAGCAGTTGTTGACGAATATCGGGACCGGCATCTATCAAGATGCGAGTCGTTGCTGTCTCTATCATAGCTGCACAGCGCAACCTGTTGTCCTTAGGGTTGCTACTGCAACAAACCTCGCAGTGACAACCCAACGTGGGGACACCTGCCGAAGTGCCTGTTCCCAATAGTGTTACCTTCAACATATCTTTCTTCGCGTATTATCAGAATATATTTACTTCAGGATAGATATCTATACCAAATCGATTCTTCACATCTTGTTGGATTGTTTGGCAAAGCTTTACAACCTCTGCTCCTGTCGCACCACCACGATTGACCAGCACCAACGCTTGTTTATCGTGAACTCCAGCACGGCCCAGACTCTTTCCCTTCCAACCACACTGGTCTATCATCCAGCCTGCTGGAATCTTTACGTGGGCTGCATCGATGGTGTAATGAGGCATACCTGGATAAAGAACTGCCAGCTCGTCGTATTTCGCCTTACCTACAATAGGATTCATAAAGAAACTTCCTGCATTACCCTGCTCTTCTGGGTCGGGCAACTTAGCCTTGCGTATCTCTATGATTACTTCGCGCAACTCTGTTGCTGTGGGTTTTGAGATTCCCTTAGTCGCCAACGAAGAGAGGATATTACCATATTCGAGTGCAGGGACAAAGGTGCGAGAAAGGGCATAAACAACATGGGTTATGAGATACTTGTTGTGCCATTCTTGCTTAAATCGACTCTGACGATAACCATATCCACAATCTGCATTCGATAGCACCACAACATTACCTGTTGCTATCTCTACCGCTTCCACTTCGCTGATGATATCCTTGGCCTCTGCTCCATAGGCACCAATATTCTGCACGGCACTGGCGCCCACCTCGCCTGGTATCAACGAGAGATTCTCGGCACCATGGAAGCCATGCTCTACGGCATAAGCCACCACGTCGTCGAAGACTTCACCACTACCACACTTCAGCAGCACCTTATCACCATCATCAGCTACAATAGTGATGCCTCGAATGGCAGAATGAAGCACCGTTCCTGGATAATCCTTGGTCAGCAGCAGGTTACTGCCACCACCCAACAAAAGCAAGGGTTCATCTGCATCATTCAAAGAAACTGCCACTTCACGGGCTTCCTCCACTGTGGTGTACTCCACAAAACGGCGACAACGGGCATCAATGCCAAAAGTGTTGTGCCCCAACAGACTGTAATTACGTATATCTTTCATTGTTTACTCTGAGTCTTGTTGAAGACTTTTTCTCCTATATTTTATTCAAATTTTGCAAGTTCAGAAGTTAAAGGAGTTATCGCTCCCTACGGTCGCTGAGGAGTTAAGA